>Ga0316190_10000074_pt1 | contig 56325 bp, 44 predicted proteins | sample Eddworburrow2_MG_FD_204929 | JGI IMG/M metagenome (GOLD analysis project Ga0316190, IMG submission 204929) | Coastal sediment microbial communities from Maine, United States - Eddy worm burrow 2 | ecosystem: Environmental > Aquatic > Marine > Coastal > Sediment | place: USA: Maine | collected...
ATTGGTATTGGCGATGAGGTGCGGGATACAGACCAGAGCCAGCAGCAGGAAAACCCAATTGTATCTTTTCACACTCATTGGTTTCCCACTGGGTTGTTGTCCATATCCCGCACCTCATCGCCAATACCAATCTCGGCATCAGTAAGATAACAAGCTGGATCTTCAGACCAGGGATCACCCGTAAGCTGCATTGCCCGCACCCGCGTATTGCCACCACAGATGCCAAAATATTTGCACTGACCACAGCGCCCTGAAATAACCCTTGGGCTTGCCTTTAGTCCCGCCATGATAGGGTCGGAGGTATCCATCCAGATCTCTGAAAAGGGGCGTTTCTTTACATTGCCAAGGTCATGGTTCCACCACATGGTATCGGGGTGTACATGACCCAGATTATCAATATTGGCCACATTCACCCCGGAGCTGTTTCCGCCCCACTGGTTCAGTTTGGCCGCCATATGTTCCGCCTGCTCCGGGTAGTTTTTCTTGACCCACTGCAACATGTAAACGCCATCCGCATCATTATTACCGGTAACGAATTCGCTCTGTTTGCCTGCACGCACATCAGCCAACGCACGTTCAAACAGCAACTCCATGGCCCAGCGAGTGGTCTGCAGAAAGACATCCGTCTCGCGGTTTTTATTACCACGCCCGGCGTAGTTGAGATGGGAGAAGTAGAATTTATCGACGCCCTCATCATCCATCAGTTGCAGCAGCTGTGGCAGCTCTTCTGCATTGTCCTGGGTCATGGTGAAGCGCAGCCCCACCTTCATGCCGCGATCACGGCACATGCGCAGGCCATTCAGTGCCGCATCAAAACCACCCTTCATGCGGCGAAATTCATCATGAGTCTCTTTGATACCATCGATACTGATGCCGACATAGTCGTAGCCAATCTCATTGATGGCCTCGATATTCTCATCACTGATCAGCGTACCGTTAGTGGAGAGAGCAGTGAAAAAGCCCATCTCTTTTGCTCGGCGGGAGATCTTGAAGATATCCGGGTGCATCAACGGCTCACCACCGGAGAGGATCAACACCGGCACGCGGAACTGCTTGAGATCATCCATTACGGTATAGATCTGGTCTGTACTCAGCTCGCCGGGAAAATCAGTATCCGCAGAGATGGAGTAGCAGTGCTTGCAAGTCAGGTTGCAGCGCCGGATCAGGTTCCAAATCACCACAGGCCCTGGAGGGTTACGTTTTGGCCCCAAGGGTTTTGGGTTCACCAATTCATTCATGTATTGCGAGATACGAAACATCTTTTACTCTCTTGTGACTGAATTCCTAGGAGCCAGGAATTAGTCTTAATCCGGTCTTTTTAAGTATTCGAGTGCTGAACAGTACTTCGTGCGCCCGATTGTCTTCGCCCAGCATCTCTGCGATGGCATCAATCTTGTGTTTAAGCTCATCCCGATTGGTGCCGTGCACCATGGCGAAGAGATTGTAACGCCATTCAGGAAGGAAGCGGGGACGGTGATAGGCGTGGCTGACAAAATCGAGCGCACCGATCTTCTCGCCATACTCCACCACCTTCGCATCCGGCACATCCCAAACGGTCATGCCATTACCCCGGAATCCCAGGGTATAGTGATTGGGTACTGCACCAACACGGCGGATAATACCGCTCTCCAGCATACGCTGCATGCGCTGCATCACCTCTTCGGCAGTTGTCTCCAGCTCTTCAGCAACATGCTGGTAAGGCTCTGCAACCAGTGGCAGACCCGCTTGGGTGGCAACCACAATACGCCGATCGAGCTCATCCAATTTAATTTCGTCACCCACGCTGTCAGACCTCAAACTTCAGGCCGACAAAGAATTCCTGCTTCTTCGGCATGTTATAGACTTTGTACCCCGTCACCTTCTCAATCTCTTGGCAGGCCTCTTCAACCCGCTCTGGAGTCTCTGTGCCCAGCACAAACCACATGCTGAACTCATGATCCCGTGCATAGTTGTGGGCTACTTCGGGGAAGGCGTTGACCTGTTCGGTGACCCGCTCAAAATCGGCCTCTGGCACACGCATGGCGCAGAGACTCAGGCCACCACCCAATCGTTCAGCATGGTACATGGGACCAAAGCGGGAGAGCTGCTTTTTATCCAGCATCTGTTGCAGGCGCTGTAGCAGGTCTGCCTCATCAATGCCCAGCTGCTCAGCCACCACCGCATAGGGGTGCTCGCAGATGGGGAAGCCACCTTGCAGGTTATTGATAATGCTGCGATTTATATCATCCATCACTACTGATACCGGGCGCCACGTTGTTTGAAACGCTGGCCACTAAATAAAATCTCATGCGGGATATCACTCAATCCCAGCACATCAACCAGCTGTTCCACCTGGGCCGTCACTATCTCCTGACCACGCCCATGGATCATGCTGAACAGGTTGTAAGGCCACTCGGGCAGTCGCCGTGGACGCTGATAACAGAGAGTGACACAGGGTTGGTCTCCCAACGCCTCACCCACTTCATTCAGTCGCTGCTCCGGCACATCCCACACCACCATGGCATTGGCGGTATAGCCCAGCTCATGGTGACGCACCACCACACCAAAACGTTTGATAATGCCACTTTGCTGCATCTCACTAATACGGGAGATCACCTGATCTTCCGACATATCGATACGCTCGCCCACCTCTGCATAGGGGTGACTCACCAGTGGTAGCCCTCCCTGGATGGCGGCAATCAGCTGGTAGTCCTGCTCGGTCAGCACCACAACGGGAACCCCAGATCGATATGAAAATGTTTCATCAGCGGCAGGTAGAGCACCGGTTGACCGCAGTGCGTCTCAATCTCGGCCAGCACCTCATCCACCCGTTGCTGGTTGGGGGCGGTCACAACAAACCAGAGATTCAGACGGTGCAGCCGCTCATAGTTATGGTTGACCTCGTCAAAGGCGCTGATGAAGGCCGCTACAGATTCCAGCTCCTCTGGTGACACAGCCACTGCAGCCAGAGTGCTGGCACCCGCCCGCTTGGGCTTGAACACTGGCCCTACTCGACTGATAACACCCTGCTGTTGCAGATCATTGAGGATGCGCAGCACCTCATCCTCTGTCGTTCCCAGATGCTGCGCCATATCGGCGAAAGGGGTCGGAGAGAGTGGCAATCCCTGCTGATACTCATTGAGCAGGCGTTTCTCCAGATCCGTAAGGGTCTCTGGATTTACCGCCACCAACCCAGGCTGCAAGGTCTCAGCCAACATCACAGGCCAGTTTTATGGGCACGCGAGGTAAAGAAGATGCCACTGGGTTTATCCACTGGCAGGCTGCCGATCTGCTCCAGGGTTGTGGTATCAAAGATCTTAACCTGATCCTGATCACGGATGGAGATCCACACCTCTTCACCACGCGGGGCAAACTCCATATGCAGCGCGCCTTTGCCAGGCTTCAGTGTCTTGATGATCTTCAGCGTTTCGGTATCGATCACCTGAATGGTGTCGTTATTGGGGAAAGCAAAATTAACCCAGATCTGGCGGCCATCCGGCCGGGCGATAGCAAATACCGGTTGGCCATGAACAGGGATGCGCCCGGTAGGCTGCCAGCTATTGCGATTTACCACCAGCACCTCATGATGCCCGATGGCTGGCAGGAAGGTCTGATCACCCGCAACAGCCCACCCTTCCAGGTGTGGCATTTTGTAGACCGGCAGTTGCTGCTTGCCTTTGCCATAGTTGCTCAGGATGCGGATTGGCCCTTTTTCAACATGCCAGAGATCCAGCAGAGTGAGGCCATCTTCACCAAACAGACCGGCGATATAGTAACGACCGTCTGGCGTTATCAAACCATCGTAAGGCGCGAGGCCGGCCTCTTTAAACCGGGTAAGTTTGGGAGATTTAGGGTTGCTCATATCAGCAATCCAAACCTCATGGGTGTCATAGAGGCCAAAGACAAAACGCTGCCCTGGCGCATCAACCAACCCTACCGTCTTGGAGCCTTTGCCTTTGGGGGTTTGGGTTGCAGGAATATCAGCCACCAGCTCAAGTGTCTCCGCAGAGAATACCTTGACCCCACCTGGCTCGTAATTGGAGACCGCAATCAGACGCCCATCCTGAGAGATGGCACCACCAATGCTATTGCCGCCCTGCACTACCCGCTTAGCCAGTGTACCGCAGAGTATATCGACCTTTGAGAGGCCACCATCACGTCCGAAGATATAGGCATAACGGGCGTCACGGGAGTAGACGGCAGAGGCATGAGAAAGATCGCCAAGCCCTTTAACCCGAAACAGCTCCTTGCGATTTGTGGTATCCACCACTTTTACACTACCTGCCGCCCGTTCAATAATGACACCAAGATCACCGGTGCCACGAGTCAAACAGTCCGCAGCCTGCCCAAGGGGTGAGATCAAAAACAGTGCAACAAAAATCAGCCTCATGGCTTAGTACCTTTTTTTAACAGGCCAGCTAACCAGAGGGCCTCTTGTTCAGTCAGAAAGGGTTTCCATGGCGGCATGGGAGTGCCGGGGCGGCCATGAAGAATGGTGGCAGCAAGATACTCAACCGTGAATGGTTCAAGCCGTTCCGGGGTCAACGAAGGGCCAAGACCACTTTGCAATGTCATACCATGACATGACCCACAGTCATGCTTTAGCAGGTGCAAAATTTCTTGTTGCCGCTCAAGGGCCAAATCAGCGGCACCTGCTTGGCTAGCTAGCGTTAGCGCTAAGCCCGCTAAAATAATCTTGCAATTGAACACCTGATACCTACTTGAAAAAATGGATAACCACGGGGGGAATAATCATGGCACGCAGAGCGATCCAGCTCAATCGCGAAGCGCAAGAATAACCAACCTAGCGACCCTGCAAAAACTGTGTATAAGCCTACCCATCACCACCACTCTAAACATTGATGTTGATCAAAATCCCAGAGCAGCGAATATGGCTGAGGCTTTATTTAACGTGGATTATGCCCGTCATCTCTTCGTGTGGACCACACCGATAGCGGAATGTTCCAGGTTTGACAAAGGTACGCTCATAGATCTCTTCAGGAAAAAACTCCGCAGGCTCCTCTTCTCCTGACTCCTCAAACCACACGCTGTGATACTGGCGCTTCTCATTGTTTATCCAGCGCACTGTTTCGCCTGCCTTAATAGTAATTTCTGGCGGGGTATATTTAAATTTCTTGATCCCCACCTCATGTACTTTATCGCCTCCGGCATGCACTAAAAACGGCACCAGCAACAAACTAGCAACCAATAGAAGAGTACGCAGCGCGCCCCAGGTATGAAATTTTCTATCCACAACTAACCTCCTATTCTCTGGCAGATTCTCTTAGTTAATCATCAGGAGACATGGTTAATACGGTTATAGACATTAAATTTGCCTGTTGGTGTCCTTAATCCTTTGATGCGCGCCTTCTCTCTCAGAGTTTTGGCATCGTAGATGACAACATAGCCGGTATCGTTACTGTAATCCTTACGGTTCCAGGCAGAGACCCAAACCTCGGTGCCATCCTTGTTAAACTCGATATGCACTGCAGCAAAACCTGCATTTTTGGTGACACGGATGGTTTTGATGATACGCCCCGTCTTTTTGCTGATGACCTGCACACTCTGTCTGACTACCTGCTCAGGGTGCATGAGCTGATCAGCCCAGACAAACTCACTCTTTGGATGGGTGCGGATAAATGAGCCTGCGCCATCGACCTTAATCACCCGGCAAATCTTCCAAGCCTTATCCGGGTGCCCAACCGGGTCATTACCCCAGCTGGTCACCTTGGCTTCACCCAGATGCACTGTAGCACCTACAGGACCACAATCCGGATCTACCCAATTGGCACCCGGACCAGGATGAGGCTTTTTGGCCACATCAATCATGGTTACCAATTTTCGAGTCTCAGTATCGATGATTGCCATCTTATTGGAGGCATTTGCAGCAACCTGAAAATAACGACCTGTGGGATCAAAAAAACCATCATGCAGATAGCGTGCAGTATTAATTTTATCAACACGTAGATTATCCAGATCACGGTAATCCACCTGCCAGACCTGCCCCAGCTCCTTTGCTGCAACCAGGAAGGTTGGTAAATTTGGCGTGGTATCTACCGCAGCTACCCGTGACTCATCAATAAAATAACCATCGATATTCGCACCACGGGTTGAAACCACCTTAAGCGGATTCATGGTTTCAGTATCAACAATGACAAAATGCGGTGGCCAGTAGCCGCCAGCAATCAGGTATTTGCCATCACCAGAGATCGCGGCATCGCGCGCATCATAGGCAATCTGCGTCTCAGCAACCAGCATCCGCTCAGGTATTTGCCACAGATCAATCTTCTTTACCCGACCATCACGGCCAATGGTGTACCAAAATCGACCAGGGTTAGCTACGCTCTCTGTCTTATGCTGCTCCGCAGATTTAGCCACATGCACCGCATAACCTGTATTAATGTGCGTTACGATCTCATGCTTATCGCCATCAACGATGGCCACCTTTCCGGCATCACGCTCAATGACAATAAAAAAGTTTTCCCAATTGCGGTCATGCAAAGGCTTGGTCGGGTAATTTTTTGGCTCAACATAGACCTTAGTACGTTTCTGCATCATCTCCAGCGACATCTCAGGTGGAATGGGTGGTTCCAACTGAATGTAAGTAGCTAGCAGACTGATCTCATCCCGGGTGAAAATATCATCAAAATTGTTCATACCACCTTCGGTACCGAAGGCTATGATCTTCTCCAGACGTCTCTGCCCTTTTTTCCTGGTGCTCTTAGGCTCAAGATTTTTACCTGTCGCACCTTTACGCAGAACGCCATGACAACCTGCACAGCGCTGAAAATAGAGCGTTTTTGCCTTTTCAAAATCTGCCGTCGAAAGAGTAGGGGCTCCTGCCGCCAAGAGAGGGGATGCTGCTACCACAGCCACACCTAAAACCATACACAACACAGCACTTCTAACGCTCAGTCTATTCATTAACCTGTTCACCCGAAATTAGTCTAGACGGCAATTATTGCCAAACCACTGTGCGCACCATTCACGCTCGTTACAAACCCACCATGCAAACTTTAACAGGCAGAGTCTTTGATTCAAATCAATACGTTACGCCACAAAAAATCATTTGCAATGGCAAATCTATACACTGCCAATCAAATCCAATATCTACGATTGTACTTGCAAAGACTGATATTAGAAAATGGTGCAAAAATTAGGGAATAGAAACCTTGCTCTCAACTCACACACCTTCCTGATCCTTTTTATTTGACTGATATCAATTACTCAATTTCACTACTTCTCACATACTCAAGGGCATTATTTTTTAAATCCAACCGGAAACTCGTATGCCACAAATTACAGATGTCATGTCCGCCGATCACAAACGATGTGACGAAATGTTCGCAAAAGCAGAAGAAGCCATATCCAATGGAGATTGGGAGACAGGCACAACTGCCTTCCGCGCTTTTCATGATGCCACAGAGAAGCATTTTTCAATGGAAGAGGCAGTACTGTTCCCTGCATTTGAGCAAAGCACAGGCATGACCTCGGGCCCCACCCAGGTGATGCGGATGGAGCATATGCAGATGCGCCAGCTATTTGCTGACATGGATGAAAGTGTTACAGAGAAAGACCAGGAAAAGTACCTGGGGCTGTCTGAGACACTGATCATGGTTATGCAGCAGCACAACACTAAAGAAGAGCAGATCGTCTACGTTATGGCAGACCAGTCACTACGTGAAAAAGCATCTGATGTTCTGACCCAGATGGGCATGAGTTAAAGAAACCACCGTGTGCCTTGATCGATCCGATTAAGGCACACATATCCCTGACAAACCAAATCCACACGCAGTCAATTATGGAGCATAAACTTGATGTCAGCGGCTTAGAGCCGCCTGAACCCATGGAGCGCATTCTTCAGGCCATCGAAACACTCAATGCCGGCGATTATCTCTATGTAACGCATCGCCGTGAACCCCGTATGATCTATCCCATGCTGGAAAATATGGGCATTGCCTGGATTACTAGGACAGGTGGCCCAGAAGGTTATGAGATTTTTCTCTGGCATAAAGGTGATGATATTGCCAGCAGCGAAATTCCAGCCTAAATTGCAATCGAGTTAAAACCAGCCCTCCACCCGATAGCAAATGCATTTATAATCGGGCACCAATCCACAACCATAGACGTACAGCACACATGACGGTAAGTCGATCAGGCCTCTCTCTAGAGCAAGCCCCCCCTATTTCAGTGCCATTCAGATTTTTTTTGACAGCTCCCATCTTTGGGCTATTGGCCGCCTTGCTGCTGCTGATCTACGGCCCAGAGGCATTAACCAACCGCTGGGCACCTGCCACACTGGCTTTGACTCACTTAATCACCCTGGGCTTTCTGGGCATGATCATGTGTGGCGCAATGATGCAGATGCTACCCGTTCTGGCAGGCTCACCTGTGCCAAAGGTAAAGCCTGTTGCAACGGCTGTGCATATTCTGCTGACCATAGGAATTCTAGCCCTGGCCTCTGGTTTCCTCAGTGGTACTACCGGACTGTTTCATCTTGCACTTACCGCTTTGGGACTTGGTTTTCTGATATTTATTATCGCCATATCCATCGCACTAATGCGCATCCGAACACCCAATGACACCATACATGGCATGCGACTGGCGATCACCTCACTGGCTACAACCGTTATTCTTGGACTCACTATCGGTGCCGGCTTCTCTGGCATGACCTCTTTGAGCCAACTGATACCCCTCACTGATATCCATCTGGGTTGGGGCATACTGGGCTGGATTGGCCTGCTTGTTATCGGCGTTGCCTACCAGGTTGTCCCCATGTTCCAGTTGACACCCGAATACCCCAAAAAACTTACTACTCCATTGAGCTGGGCAATATTTGCCACTCTGATCATATGGGCACCGCTTTATCTGGCCTGGGGCAATGGCCATCTGCCAAAACTGGTGCCTGATATCTGGATTCTGTTGCCTACCGCTGGATACATCCTATTTGCAGGCACAACGCTACGACTCCAGCAAAAGCGGCGGCGACGGGTTTCTGATATCACACTACTTTTTTGGCGCACAGGCATGATCTTTATTGCAGCCTGTCTCCTGCTCTGGCTCATCAGTTTTATTCCAGCTACAAAAAGCCAACCTGCTTTCTCTCTGTTATTGGGTATTTGGCTGCTGTTCGGTATTGCCGCCTCAGTGGTCAATGGCATGCTATATAAAATTATTCCGTTTCTTGCCTGGTTTCACCTGCAAAACCGCCAGGTGGCACTAATGAGCATGGGTAAAGTAAAAGTCCCCAATATGAAGGAACTCATGCCCGATAAGCTGGCAAAAAGGCAGCTCTACGCCCATCTGGCAACCTTGCTATTGCTTACACTGGCGCTGATTTGGCCCAACCCGCTAGCCTATGTCGCCGGACTGAGCTTAGGTATATCCTGCACACTTCTGTTGCTTAATATTCTTCAAGCAACACGCCGTTTTCAACAAGTCAACCAAGAGCTTTCAGATTTTGAAGCTTCCAGGTAGAATGCGCGCGTCGGTAGAAGCGCCTTCTCTTAACGCTATATCCTGTTTTAAGATACTGGACAAACAGCAGTAAATCATTGCACGATGTAATCATGGGTATTGAACGAATCGTGCCCGATGGTGTTAAAGTGCATAATGAAGTTTTAAGTTTGAGATACAGGAATCGACAATGCCGGTCGAATTACGAGACACTTACCTCTTTACAACGCTAACAGACAGTCAGTTAGCACAAGTTAAGACTCTCTCTAAAAAAATCACTCTTGCTGAAGATGAAGTGCTCTTCGAATGCGGTACACCCGCTGCACGTTTCTTTCTCATGCTTAGTGGTCAGATCAAGCTTTCCCGCCTCTCTATCGAGGGCAATGAAAAAGTCATCGGCATTGTTCACCCTGGAAATACCTTTGCCGAAGCCCTGATGTTTCAGGAACAGCCTAGTTACCCTGTAACAGCCACTGCTATAAAAGACACGGAACTGTTTGGTTTCGACAATCAGCAGTTTTCACAAATGCTGCGTGGATCAGTGGATAGCTGCTTCCGCATGATGGGAGACATGAGCCAACGGCTGCGCTCATTGATCAAAGAAATTGACGACCTGACCCTTCAAAATGCAACTAATCGGGTGGCTGGGTTGCTCTATGATTACCGCATGATGAGAGAAACAGACACCTTCTCTCTAGATGCCCCCAAAGGCGTTCTGGCATCACGCCTCTCAGTAAAACCTGAAACCTTCTCACGCATACTCCACAATCTAAGTGACAAAGGAATTGTCACTGTAAAAGGTAATAAAATAACCGTTTTAGATCTGGATGAGCTGCGGGAGCTATCCCATGAAGATCCATTTGGTGGAAACCAAAAGATCAACATTCCAGGCGGAGTCTGCCCTCTGACTGGTAAAAAACGCTGCATATAGCTAGCATTAAATTCAAGCGACCCTTATCCCCCTTCAGCCTTCTTCAAACAGCCTCATCATATTGACCATGGTGCAGCTGACTAAAAAAACATAAAAACATAAAAACATAAAAACAGCCTCCACTGAGGCAAAAGAAGCAACTGATAGCATCCATTTGCACCATTACCTAATCTTGATTTTTTATCTAAAAACACCTCATTTATTACTGTAAACCCTCACCATCAGGAGTATGCTTGTAATCAAGGTCTGCCTTGGAAACAAACCGCATCACACAGAGAGTAGAGGAAAAGAAAATGGCTAACCCGCAAAATCCAGAGTTCATTCATTTTGATGGCAAAGATATTAAAACAGATGAGCTACTGGAACATTTTCGACTGCTGAAAGATGAGTGCGAAACCCTAAAGAAGAGTGATCGCAAAGCAATACAACGCTTCCGCAGAGAAAATGCACTCAACCCTCTTCAAGCAGAACTGATTCGCATGCAGCAACACCTTGAAGAGTCAAAAACACGCATGATCATTCTATTTGAAGGGAGAGATGCAGCCGGAAAAGGAGGCACCATCCGACGTGTAACCCGTTACATGAACGAAAAACATTACCGGATTGTTGCCCTCAGCAAACCCACTCAAACTCAGAAGTCACAGTGGTATTTTCAAAAATATGTAACCGAATTTCCACGTGGCGGTGAAACCGTATTATTTGACCGCAGCTGGTACAACAGAGCCTGTGTAGAGCGCGTTTTTGACTTCTGTTCTGATAAAGAATATGAAGATTTCATTCGTGGCGTAAGCGGCTTCGAGCGCGATCTCATTCGCCAGGGCACCATCCTGGTCAAGCTCTACTTCAGCGTAACCAAAGAGGAGCAGGCACGTCGGTTTGATCGCCGCAAGAGCGACCCGTTACGTCAATGGAAATTGAGCGAGGTGGATCTCCAGGCCCAGGATCGCTGGGATGACTTCACCAATCAAAAATACGAGATGCTCAGACGCACCAACACCAACCACGCTCCTTGGGTTGTCATTCGTTCCGATAACAAGCATCTGGCACGCATGAATGCGATGAAGGTGATTTTAAACGCGGTTCCCTATGAGCGTTTAGACCCTAAACTGGATTTTGTTCCTGACCCTGAGATCGTCATCTCAGGAGCCAGAGAGCTTGAGCTTATGGAAGCGCAACGTCTCCATAGCGGAAAATTTGTCGGCTAAAGATCCAACGGAGAATTATTCAGAGCTCTATGGATAGAGCTCTGGAACAAAGGTCTGATCAGAGATAGGCGGCCTGACATAGCCCTTACTTTCATTTCGCTCAGGCAACTTGATCGGCTTCGGCGTCAGATCCTCATAGGGAATCATACTCAGCAGATGCGCAATACAGTTCAGGCGCGCATGCTTTTTTATGTCTGATTTCACCACGTACCAAGGAGCCTGCTTAATATCCGTATGTGCAAACATAATATCCTTGGCTTTTGAATATTCAACCCAACGGCAGCGGGATTCCAGATCCATTGGGCTCAACTTCCAACGTTTGTGCGGTTCAATAAGGCGACTCTGAAATCGTCGCTCCTGCTCATCATCAGATACCGAAAACCAGTACTTAACCAAGATAGTGCCAGAACGAACCAACATGCGTTCAAACTCAGGGCAAGAGCGCATAAACTCTTCATACTCATCATCTGTACAAAAGTTCATTACCCGTTCAACGCCTGCTCTGTTGTACCAGCTACGGTCAAACAGCACCATTTCACCCGCAGCAGGCAGCTGTGCAGCATAACGTTGGAAATACCATTGGGTTTGCTCCCGCTCGGTAGGTGCAGGCAGGGCAGCAATGCGGCAGATACGAGGGTTCAGATGCTGGGCAATGCGCTTAATAACGCCACCCTTGCCCGCAGCATCCCGCCCTTCAAAAATAACCACCACTTTTAATCCTTTGTGCTTAATCCACTCCTGGAGCTTTACCAACTCCAGCTGGAGTCTGAATAGCTCTTTCTCATAGACGCGTTTAGGCATTTTTGCAGCTTTCTTTTCGCTCACAGTTTCACTCCTAAATCAAGGCATCGACTTGTGTATTACTAACTACGAACAGCTGAGCCAGGCTCCTCTACACAGAGGCTCCCAGCACGCTTGTCCGCACTCTAAAAGCCCTCTGCATTTATTTACCTGGGGCTACTGAGCTTAAGCTTTTTTATAGATCTCCGAACCCTGCTCTTTAAACTGTGCAGCCTTCTCTTTCAATCCCAGATTAACTGCTGAGTTCATGTCATCTATACCATGAACCTCAGCATAATCACGCACCTCTTGGCTAATCTTCATCGCACAGAAATGGGGACCGCACATGGAACAGAAATGAGCTACTTTGGCCGATTCAGCCGGCATAGTTTCATCGTGGTATTCACGAGCACGCTCAGGATCAAGCCCCAGATTAAACTGATCTTCCCAGCGGAACTCAAAGCGCGCTTTGGACATGGCGTTATCCCGAACCTGAGCACCCGGCAGCCCTTTGGCCAAATCAGCGCCATGTGCAGCAATGCGGTAGGTAATGATACCTTCACGCACATCATGCTTATTGGGTAGACCCAAATGCTCTTTGGGTGTCACGTAGCAAAGCATGGCACAACCGTACCAGCCAATCTGAGCCGCACCAATGCCAGAGGTGATGTGATCATAACCAGGCGCAGTATCTGTAATCAGCGGCCCCAAGGTATAGAAAGGCGCGTCATAACAATCTTCCAGCTCCTTATCCATATTCTCTTTGATCATCTGCATGGGAACATGCCCAGGCCCCTCGATCATCACCTGCACATCATGCTCCCAGGCAATCTTGGTCAATTCACCCAAGGCTTCCAGCTCACCAAATTGCGCGGCATCATTGGCATCAGCCAGTGAGCCGGGACGCAGACCATCACCCAACGAGAAGCCTACATCATAGGCCTTCATGATCTCGCAGATCTCTTCAAAATGGGTGTAGAGGAAGTTCTCTTCATGGTGTGCCAGACACCATTTGGCCATGATGGAACCACCACGGGAGACGATGCCGGTGAGGCGATCCGCAGTCATGGGTACATGACGCAACAGCAGGCCAGCGTGGATGGTGAAGTAATCAACGCCCTGCTCCGCCTGCTCGATCAACGTATCTTTTACGATCTCCCAGGTCAGGTCTTCTGCCTTGCCATCCACCTTTTCCAAGGCTTGGTAAACAGGGACTGTACCAATAGGCACGGGTGAGTTGCGCAGGATCCATTCACGAGTTTCATGAATATTCTTACCCGTGGAGAGATCCATAATGGTATCTGAACCCCAACGGATGCCCCAGACCATCTTCTCCACTTCATCTTCAATAGAAGAGGTAACTGCAGAGTTGCCCAGATTGCCATTGATCTTCACCGAAAAATTGCGCCCGATGATCATCGGTTCAACTTCAGGATGATTGATATTGGCAGGGATAATGGCGCGACCCGCAGCTATCTCACTGCGCACAAACTCAGGGGTGACCTGATCTGGAATATTGGCACCAAAGTTCTCACCTGGATGCTGACGCAGTAGTTTTTCATACGCAGGATCTTGGCGCAGCTCATCCAGTCGCTGGTTCTCCCGGATGGCCACATACTCCATCTCAGGGGTCACAATACCGCGCTTGGCATAGTGCATCTGTGACACATTATGACCAGCCTTTGCCCGACGCGGTTTGCGGATATGCTCAAAACGCAGGGAAGCCAGAGTAGCATCTGTAGCGCGCTCCATCCCGTAGGATGAGGTTGGCCCTGCCAATTCCTCTGTATCATCACGCTCAGCAATCCAGGCATCACGCACATCAGGCAGACCACGTAGCAGATCAATCTCTACATTCGGATCGGTATAAGGACCAGAAGTGTCATAGACAGGGATGGGAGGGTTCTTTTCTACACCAAAGATGCCACCCGTATCTGACTGACTGATCTCACGCATCGGCACCTGTATATCAGGCCGGGAACCCTGGACATAAACCTTTTTGGAACCTGGAAATGGCCGGGTGCTCTCTTCAGAAAGGCGGGCAGTTTTCCGAACAAACTCTTCGGGGATTGCGCTCATGCTATAACCTCAACGACTGCGTTACAAAAAAACGCCAGCTACAGACAAGCTGAGCCGACTCGATGAGGCTTAATATACCAATATACTCAAGAAATATCTGAAAAAACGCCGAATCTTTTATTCATAGACTTGCCTGCCACAGCCAAAATACGTACGCTAAGCGCCCAATCGGTTTAATATTTAGTCAGGCAGAGGAATTCCATGGCCGAAAACAACATCGAACAAGCCCGTTTTAACATGGTTGAGCAACAGGTCCGCACTTGGGAGGTGCTGGATCAACAGGTGCTTGATACGCTTTCCACAGTGCCACGCGAGGCCTATGTGCCTGACGCCTACCGCAACGTCGCTTTTGCTGATACTGAGCTTCCTCTTGGGCATGGCGAACAGATGATGAAGCCCGTCATTGAAGGTCGCCTGCTACAGGCACTGGATGTGAATGCCGACGACAAGGTACTTGAGATCGGCACAGGCAGCGGCTTTATTACAGCCTGTCTAGCCGAAATGAGCCACCAGGTGATCAGCATAGAGATTCAAGAAGAGCTAGCAACACAAGCCGCTGCCAAGCTCGAAGCACAGAATGTCAGCAATGTAACCGTCAAAACCGGAGATGCCCTGGCAACTGCCTCAACCTACGGCACCTTTGATGTCATTGCAGTTACCGGCTCACTACCTCGAGCAGAGGCAGCCGATGACTTAAAGGCACAGCTCAACACAGGCGGTCGGATGTTTGTGGTTATTGGTGAAGGCGTTGTAATGGAGGCCTGCCTGATCACCCGCACTGGCGAAAATCAATGGACGTGTGAGGATCTGTTTGAAACTGTACTGCCTCCACTGACCAACGCCGCAGCCGCAGACGCCTTCCAATTCTAAAATAAACCGGGGTTTGGCCTGCTAACCTGTCGGGCCATTGGCCCGACAGGATCAACATGTCAGAAACCATCACAGACATTTCCAAATACATGAACAGCGTTGGCCGCCAGGCCCGCGCTGCATCCCGTGCGCTGGCTCGCGCCAACACTGATGCTAAAAACAGTGCCCTGACAGCCATTGCAGCCGACCTCGATAACAATCGTGCATTATTGATCAGCGAGAATAAAAAAGATCTTGAAGCGGGTGCCGCAAAAGGGCTGGATGCCGCCCTGCTGGATCGGCTGGCGCTAACATCTTCATGCATCGACAGCATGATCGAAGGGCTGCATCAAATTGCTACCCTGCCCGATCCTATCGGCGAAATCACCAACCTTAAATACCGTCCCACGGGCATTCAAGTTGGCCACATGCGCGTGCCTCTCGGCGTGGTCGGCATCATCTATGAATCCCGCCCCAACGTTACAGCCGATGCCGCCGCACTCTGTCTTAAGTCAGGCAATGCCTGCGTGCTGCGTGGTGGTTCTGAGGCATTTCACTCTAACCAGGCCATTGCCAGCAGTGTCCGTCGTGGTCTGGAATTGGCCGGGTTACCCGCTGATAGCGTACAGGTCATTGCAACCACAGACCGTGCTGCCGTTGGCGCAATGATAACTATGCCCGACTATGTCGATGTCATTATCCCTCGTGGTGGCAAGGGGCTGATTGAGCGTATCAGTAGCGAGGCACGTGTACCTGTCATCAAGCATCTGGATGGTATCTGCCATATCTACATCGACGATGATGCTGACATAGAAAAAGCCCTGCAAGTCACCTTCAATGCCAAGACCCAGCGGTATGGCACCTGCAACACCCTCGAGACACTGGTAGTGGCCGAAGATATTGCTGAAACAGTCCTGCCTGAGCTGGGCGGCATGCTGCACGAAAAAGGGGTAGAACTGCGCGGTTGCGAGACCACCTGCCGCATTCTTCCAAAAGCAATAGCCGCTACCGATGAAGATTGGGATACTGAATACCTGGCCCCCATTCTTTCAGTTCGGGTTGTTAAGGATCTGGATGAGGCTATTGATCACATCAACCGGCACAGTTCACAACACACCGAATCGATCATCACAGAGAACTATTCAAAGGCGCGACGTTTCCTGCGTGAGGTAGACTCCAGCTCAGTCATGGTCAATGCATCGACCCGCTTTGCCGATGGATTTGAATATGGCCTGGGGGCAGAGATTGGCATCAGCACCGATAAATTTCATGCCCGCGGCCCTGTCGGATTGGAAGGGCTAACCTCTGTTAAATACATTGTGCTGGGTGATGGGCACATCAGGAAATAACCAGTCGTCGTTAATCTCATGCTCGGAATATTAGGCGGCACCTTTGATCCCATCCACTTTGGACACCTGCGCCCGGCGCTGGAGGTGCAGCAGGCATTAGGGTTGAATGAAGTCCGCATTATCCCTCTGCGTGACCCACCGCACCGTAGCCAGCCACTCACCACCACTGATCAGCGTTTACTCATGCTACAGGCAGCAGTCAAAGGGCTACCTGGCTTTAGCATCGACACACAAGAGCTGGAAAGAGATGGAAAATCTTATACGGTTGAAACCTTACGCTCACTGCGTAAAGAGGTGGGAACAAAACCCATCTGCCTGCTGATCGGCAGCGATGCCTTCCAGCAATTTCACACATGGCACAAGCCCGATGAGATTCTACAACTAACTCACCTGATTGTGATGCAGCGCCCCGGCGACTCAAATGCTAATCCAACAGCATTGACCGCCAACAGGATCGTCACATCACCCAGCTCACTAGCTGCCTCCCCAAGTGGCTGCATCCTATTTCAGCCTGTCACACAGCTTGATATTTCATCAACAACCATTCGGGCATTAATACGCAATAACCAAAATCCGCGTTATCTGCTACCTGATGATGTACTAGAAATCATTCAGACACTGCAGCTGTATCAATAAGCCGCATAAACCGAAGTTAATTCCCAATATTTTGCTTGATTAAAGTCATGCAACCTGTTGACGCTATTGTTTTTAAAGGCGTGTTTGATTATTGCAGCATGCCGCCTTGATATACAGGGGGAAATAAATGCTCAGAGAAGGACAAGTTGCACCTAAATTTTCTTTACCCGATGCGGACATGATGTTGGTATCTTCTGCTGAATTCAAAGATTCAAAAAATATCATCCTGTTTTTTTATTCACTGGAAGATTCAGCTGACTGCACCATCAAGGCCATCGAGTTTTCAGAAAAAATCCATGATTTCAGAGTAGAAGAGACAGCCGTCATCGGCATTAATACCGACTGTTGCGGCTGTCATGCCAAATTTCGGGATAGATACGGCTTAAGCATTATGTTGCTGTCTGATGCCACAGGTAAGACATGCAACGCATACAAAGTGTGGCAAAAGAACCCATCCGATAGTGATGCAAAATGGAAAAAATGCATTAGAGATGCCACATTCGTTATTGATAAAAAAGGGATCATCAGGCACATCATGTACAGTGAAAATCCGGTAGGTCATGCGGCACATACACTTGATCTAGTCCGTTCAATGGGCAACCCCTCAGAGGCAGCCTAAAAATAAAAGACACCCCATGCTCATACCCGCATACACGCATGAACTGAGGACACCGCAGCAAGCCTATTCAGAGCAGTTGCAACATGGAGCACTGGAAGAAGATAGCGCGCAGCGTACAGTTTTAGATGCACTACAAAAACTGCATCAGCAGTTGTTGGCTCCCACACCCACTCAATCGCCTTCGCTATCTGATCGCCTGCTTTTTCGCAACACGCCCAGCTCGGACAATCTACCCAAGGGAATCTATATATGGGGTGGCGTCGGTCGGGGCAAAACCTGGCTAATGGATATTTTCTTTAACAGTCTCTCTTTTAAACAGAAGCAACGTCTGCACTTTCATCATTTCATGCGCACAATACATAGCGAGCTAAAGCAATTAAGAGGTGAGCGTGATCCGCTAAAGATTGTTGCTCGCAAGTTTTCTCGTCACACAAAAATATTATGCCTGGACGAGTTGTACGTCTCGGATATCGGCGATGCCATGCTGCTTGGCCAACTGTTAGAAGGCCTCTTTCAACAGGGCATTGTTTTAGTCACCACCACAAACATACCGCCCGATCATCTCTATCAAGATGGACTGCAACGCATGGCTTTTTTGCCAGCCATCGCATTACTTAAAAAGCATTTGCAGATAGTTGAGTTAAGTGGCAGCACAGATTACCGGCTCAAATATTTAGAGTCTGCAAAGGTTTATCACACACCATTAAGCCAACATTCAAATGAACTTTTGCACAAAGAATTTGAACACCTTGCAACATCCAAGATTAAGGTTGGCAACGCTATTACCATAGAGGGAAGAGATATACCTGTTGTTTCACAAACAGATGACATCATATGGTTTGACTTTACAGTGCTTTGTGGCAGCCCAAGGGCATCTGCAGACTATATCGAAATTGCACGTCAATTTCATACCGTTATCATTTCCAACATCCCTGTCATGACAGATGAGCAGACCGATCAGGCAAGGCGCTTTATGACCCTTATCGATGAACTTTATGATCGCAATGTAAAAGTTATTATCAGTGCAGAAGATGTACCCAATAAACTATACCAAGACCGTCAGCTTGCTTTTGCATACCAGCGTACGGCCAGCCGTTTGCAAGAGATGCAATCAAGTGCGTATCTTGCAAAAAAACATAGGCTTTAACTTCGATTAATCATGCTTGATTTTTGTGCCTGTTTCCATCAATGTTGCAGGCTCATTAGCCCACCCCAATCAACCAGCTGAACTCAACACAGGCCTAACAGGCAAATGAACGATCAAATAACAGACTTACAGACGCGCTTGGCTTTTCAGGAAGAGAGCATAGACGTGTTGAACCAGACTATAGCTCGACAGGATCAGGAAATTAGGGAGTTACAGCAGGCCTTTAAAGAGGTTGTAAAACGGCTTCATTCACTCTCTGAATCCAATTCAGCCAGCGAATCAGAAGAGACACCACCGCCTCACTATTAGCCGCTTGCATCCTTTAGATTGGATTTAGCCAGATAGGCAGAAAACTCAGCCACCGCCTCTTTCCCCGTTAACACCCGACCATCACGTCGCTCAACTTCATCTTTGAAACTCTCAATCTGTTCAATCTGTTTAAGCATTGTCATAAAGAAGGCTTCATCATCCCTAAACTTAACGCCTATTTCATATTTATTCTTTTTTTGACAGCACCACATAACAATGCCCTCAACCATTTTTTCTAACTGCCCTTCAATATGGGGAAGTTGAATTTGCACATACTCACCGGGCTTTATTTCTGACGCTGATTCAAAGCGTGCGCCTTCCAAACTAAAATCGTGGAGCTTGCTACTAAAAGAGGCGGGTTGTTGAGCATGTGATATTTCAATAGGGATATCTATTGGGTGCTGAATATAAGCGCGTTCATGCACTTCCTGTTGATGCGCATTTTTTTCAATCCACTCCACGGCGGCTTCATCACCTGATAGATTGCGCCCTTCTGTCTCAAGTACATGGCGTTTGTATTTCTCTATCTGACACACTTGCGCCACCATTCTGGCTGCAAATGCCTCACGACCTTCATTGAACTGGATACCCAATTCATACTCATCACCCTTCGCATCACACCACACAACAACACCGGTGGCTTCAAATGGTGGCTCCACATGCGAGATAATGATCGACACAAGCTCGCCTGATTTAAATGCTGCTTTAGAGTGGCATGCCAGCCCACCATAACTTACATTGTGTAGCGGCCTGCTGGGCTCCAATGCCACATCCTTACCCAAAATTTTGATGGGGATATCCGTTGAATATCTACGAAATGTTCTCATGATATTAGCAATTAGCCCCTTAGGTTTAACCTATAACCAAGCCAATATGGCCGCATTTATTAATAGGCCTAGGATACCTCTCGATCACGCACGCCTAAGAGATAAAGAATGCCATCTAATCCCAACGTGGAGATCGCATGTTGGGCATTCTCCCGTACGACCGGTTTTGCATGGAAGGCAACGCCTAATCCAGCCAAGCCCAACATGGGTAGGTCGTTAGCCCCATCACCTACTGCGATGGTCTGCTCCATACCTATTCCCATTTTAGCTGCCATTTCCTGTAGCAACTCAGCTTTCTTTGCGCCATCGACAATGTCACCTTTAACAATGCCGGTTAGTTTGCCATCTTCAATATCCAGTGTGTTTGCCCCTACAAAATCGATGCCCAGCTTTGCTTGCAGGTAGTTGGCAAAATAGGTGAAACCACCGGAGAGGATACCCACCTGATATCCCAATTTTTTCAGGTTGGAGATAAGGCGATCAGCGCCTTCGGTGATGGGCAGTGATTCTGCAATCTCTTTCAGTACTGATTCATCCAGCCCTTTGAGCAGTCCCATCCTGCGATGAAAACTCTCTTTAAAATCGATCTCTCCACGCATGGCAGATTCTGTAATGGCAGATACCTGTTCACCAATGCCCGCAGCGCGTGCCAGCTCATCAATCACCTCAACCTGAATCAGGGTTGAGTCCATATCGAATACAATCAGGCGACGGTTGCGACGATAGAGATCATCTTCCTGAAAGGCGATATCCACCTCTTCATCGCGCGTAATCTCCATGAGTTCTTCCCTTAACTTGGTGATATCTTCAGGCACACCTCGTAGAGAAAATTCAACACAAGCCCTGCGGTGAGGGTTTTCATCCTGTAGTGCAAAGCGTCCTGAAAGGCGTGTCATCTCATCAATATTTAACTGATGATCAGCCACAACCTGTGCAATCCGGGAGATATTGCCAGCCGTTAATTTACGCCCCAACATGGTGACGATATAGCGCGGCTTACCCTGCAGCCCTACCCAGTGCTCATAGTCTGCTGTTTCAATCGGAGTGAAGTTGATATTCAGTCCGTGTCGATGCCCTTCAAACAGCAAGTCTTTCAATACGCTTGAAGACTCTTCCGAAGATGGAATTTCCAACAGCATTCCCATTGAGACATGCTCATGAATAACCGCCTGACCAATATCCAAAACATTGACACCATGATGCGCCAGAACATCAGCAAGCGCTGCGGTAAGCCCGGGATGATCTTTGCCTGTAACATTCAGCAGGATAATTTCACTCATATGGATTAAGCCTATTTTTCAGTAGATAGAAGAGCATGCCTAACAACAGGCTCTATTCACCTTGGTATAGGTGTGCTTGGATATTGGGGGGCATCTGTAGGTGAAAGCCCTGCTCGCGTAGGTTGGCGATAACCTCGGTAACATCTTCCCGCGCCAGATCACGTCCAGGATGCAGTTCAATCTCCATGACCAGCGTTGCCTGTCCAAAACGATCAAGCAGCGGCTTGGGGATATCTTCAAAAACATCCTCCTGTGCCAGATAGAGATACATCTCATCCTTGCGACTGCTTCGATAGATCCAGCAGGGAATAGTCTCTTCTTTGGATTCGGTCATAACCACATTCAGCATTCAGACTAAAGGGCGGATATTGTAGCGGAAACAGATGATAAAGCTATGCCATCCAGGGTAGCCGCATGAGATTAGCCGCTCTACACTTTAAATATGAGTACTAAAAAATTTCACACACTACTTATTATGAGCTTGGCCGCCATGCTGCTGAGTGCATGTGCAAGTCAGGTGCCTGTTGCGATCCGTATTGCCCCACATGATGAGCTTTCAATCCGATCGGTACAAACCTCACCCAAGGCATACCTTAATGCTCAAATACGCTGGGGGGGTGAGATTATTTCAATCAATAATAAATCAGATGAAACATGGATTGAGGTGCTGGCCTACCCATTAGACTACGAAGGCGAGCCCAACCCAAAGGCTGCGAGCACAGGGCGCTTTCTGGCGCGGGTCGATGGTTTTCTTGACCCCGTAATATACGCACCGGAACGGAAGATTACGGTACGGGGTCGGCTGGAAAGCACCATTATGCGCCTTATTGACGAGCACCCTTATCGCTTTCCACTGGTGCAGGCCAGGGTCTATTACCTGTGGCCAAAGCCTCCAGAAACCACTGAACCATGGGATGACCCTTGGTATCCCTACTACCCTCATCGGTATGATCCCTTCTATGACTCACGCTTCCCCTACTATTGGGATCCCTACTTTCCACGCCCAAGGGGCCGCCATCGGCATTGATTATGACCGGCATTCTGAGACGAGGCTTAGTATTTGTCATACTGGTATCCCTCTGCGCCTGTGCAACTAACCCTAAACGCGCTGCACTGCGCATCCTGACGCCTGGTGCTGTCATTACACAGCCCGATAAATACAAAAGCAGAATGGTTGAGTGGGGCGGCATTCTTATCAAAGCCCACAATCGAAGAGAGACAACAGAGTTGGAGATTTTGACCTACCCACTGGATTCAGATGGACTCCCTCTGCACAATAAATCTCCACAAGGACGCTTCATTGCCATCCGCGCGGGATATTTGGAAACAGTAGAGTTTGCCCCCGGCAGGCTTGTCACCGTTACCGGCCCTATCAGCGGCCTCCGATATGGGCAGATTGAAGGGGCAAAATATACCTACCCCTCAATCAACGCCCAACAGTTACAGCTCTGGCCGCGCGAAAAAACTGACAATGAGCCACGCATACATTTTGGCATCGGCGTGGGTGTTGGATTCTAAATTTACCGGCTGCTGCAACAACCAAGGCTACCTTGGGGACTATTTGTGCGACGCGGCGGGAACAGCCTCCATCTTCCAAATATCACTGTTATATTCACTAATCGTTCGGTCTGTAGAGAAGCGTCCACTGGTCGCCGTATTCATAATGCTACTGGTAACCCAACGATCCTGATCCTGGTAGCATACCGCCGCACGCTCCTGTGCCTCTACATAACTGGCAAAATCGGCAGCCACCATCCAGGGGTCATGAGGACTGCGTATAGAGTGTGAAATTGAGTTAAACAACCCTGCTTCAAATTGGTTGAAGTGGCCGCTTTCCAGCAGATTCATTACACGCGCAAAGTTTTCATCCTGCGCGATGATGCGGTTTGGATCGTAATGGGGGCGGGATGCATGCACCTGCTCTTCAGTGAGACCAAACAGGAAGAAGTGCTCATCTCCCACCTCCTCAAGAATTTCGATATTGGCCCCATCCAGCGTGCCAATCGTCAGCGCCCCATTCATCATGAACTTCATGTTGCCTGTGCCTGATGCCTCTTTGCCCGCCGTTGAGATCTGTTCTGAGAGATCAGTACCCGGACAGATCACCTCCATCGCGGAGACCCGGTAATTCGGTAGAAAAGCAACTCTGAGCAAGCCCTCTGTCGCCGGGTCTGTATTGATTCGCTTTGCAACATTGCAAATCAACCTGATGATCAACTTGGCCTGTGCATAGCCCGGTGCCGCTTTGCCGCCAATCAGCACACAACGGTTGGTCCAGTTCTCTGTCTGCCCCGCCTTGATGCGCGCATAGAGATGAATAATGTGCAGCACATTCAGCAGCTGACGCTTATATTCATGCATGCGTTTTACCTGCACATCAAACATGGCATCAGCAGTAAAGACAACCCCGGTTTCACTCTCAATCATGGCTGCCAGCCTCACCTTGTTCTCTTGTTTGACGGCATGCCAGCGCTGTCTGAACTCTGGGTTTTCTGCATGTGGCGCCAGCTTGTGCAGGTGAGTCAAATCTGCAATCCAGCCATTATGGATGGTTTCATCAATCAGCTTTCGCAGCCCTGGGTTACAGGCTGCAAGCCAGCGACGCTGTGTTACACCATTGGTTTTGTTGTTGAATTTTTCAGGCCACAGTTCATAGAAATCTTTAAACAGTCCCTCTTTCAGCAGCTTGGAGTGCAGTGCTGCCACACCATTAACTGAAAAGCTGCCCACTATCGCAAGATAGGCCATGCGAATCTGCGGATCTGGCCCCTCTTCAATGATCGACATGCGCCACTGCCTATCCATATCCGCTGGCCAGCGAGTGGAGACATCGGTCAGAAAACGCACATTAATATCGTAAATAATCTCCAGCAGTCGCGGCAGTAGCTCGCGATACAATCGTACTGGCCATTTTTCCAGTGCTTCCGGCAGCAGGGTATGGTTGGTATAGGCCATGGTTTTACTGGTGATCGCCCAGGCTTGCTCCCACTCCATGCCCTCTTCATCAATCAGCAATCGCATCAGTTCAGGCACGGTGCAGCTGGGATGGGTGTCATTGAGCTGAAAACAATTTTTCTCAGCAAACTTACTCAGATCATTACCGTTTAGCCGCTTCCACTCTGCGATTGCATCTTTGAGGCTGGCAGAGGCGAGGAAATACTGCTGACGCAGTCGTAGAATTTTGCCATTCTCACTGCTGTCATTGGGGTAGAGCACCATGGTAATGTGCTCAGCTTCATTCTTTGCCGCTACTGATTCGGGGTAACTGCCTGCATTGAATTCATCCAGATCAAAGGCATCTGTGGCTGTCGCCTTCCACAGGCGCAGCGTATTGACTGTGCCATTTTGATAGCCGGGGATCGGAATATCGTACGGGATCGCCATGACATCATGGGTATCGACCCAACGCACACGCTCCCGGCCTTCGGCATCATTATAGGTTTCAGTGCGGCCGCCAAACTGCACCTGCCGGGTGTATTCAAGGCGCTCCATCTCCCAGGGGTTACCGCTGCGCAACCAATGATCCGGTTCTTCATGCTGGCCATTCTTATCAATGTTTTGGCGAAACATGCCGTACTCATAACGCAATCCATATCCTTTTACAGGAAGCTGCAAAGTGGCACAGCTATCGAGAAAGCAGGCTGCCAAGCGCCCCAAACCACCATTACCCAAGCCAGCATCCGGCTCTTTTTCTGCAATCTCTTCTAAATCCAATCCCAGACAGTAGAGCGCCTCTCGCGTGGTCTCTGTTACATCCATACTCAGCATAGTGTTACCTAAGGCCCGCCCCATGAGGAATTCCAGCGAGAGATAATAGGTTCGCTTGCAGCCAGATTCTTCATAGGCAGAGCGTGTATTTTTCCAACGCTCCATCAAACGGGCGCGCAACGTCAGCGCTAATGCTTTATAGGTAGCGCCAACATCACCATCATATTTGTCCCGCCCCAGGGTGTAATAGAAATAGCGGTTAAAGTCTTTTGCAAGGCTTTCACTATCCATACCCAACGGTGAGAGCCGGGCAAGCTGGTTCTCACCTTCTGATATACAACTGTGTGGCTGGGGAGGTGTGGTTTTGTTACGCATGAGTACAACCCGTGGGTTCAGAGATAAAAGCCCGCTATTTTATACTTAATGTAGTAGCAAATGGGGGTTTCTGAGGGCTGATAAAATAATAAATTTCCCTATTCCATCTCATCCTTCGATACTGGCAAATTGAGTGTAGCCGTACTCACTCGAGTACAGCTACAACAAAATGCACACAATTTAAGCGGCGTTTATCTGTTCCTAACCAAATTCATCATCTGAAATCGCTAATCCACCCGGTGAATCAACATCACCACTCTCATCAAGCCGGATTTTGAGTGACAGATTATTGCGGGAATCAGCATTCTTGAGCGCTTCTTCCAGCTCAATTTTTCCATCCTTATAGAGTGTATACAGCGCTTGATCAAAGGTCTGCATACCCCTCTGCCCACCCTGCTCCATTGCCTCTTTAATGGAGTGGACATCTCCTTTCTGAATCATCTCCGCAATCAGAGATGTCAGCAGCATAATCTCTACCGCCGGCATCCGCTTGCTATCAAGACCTTTAACAAGGCGCTGAGAGACAACCGCTTTCAGGTTCAGCGATAGATCCATAAACAGCTGCTGGTGCGCAGAATCAGGGAAAAAGTTAACGATACGATCCAATGCCTGATTAGCATTATTAGCGTGCAGTGTGGATATACAGAGATGACCGGTTTCAGCATAGGCGATGGCATGCATCATGGTAGCCCGATCACGGATCTCACCAATCAGGATCACATCTGGCGCTTCGCGCATGGCATTCTTTAGCGCAATCTCATAAGAGACGGTATCCAACCCCACTTCACGCTGATCAACAACCGACTTTTTATGGTCATGCAAAAACTCAACTGGATCCTCAATAGTGAGGATATGCCCCGTGGCATTTCGATTCCGATGGTCAATCATCGAGGCCAGTGAGGTTGATTTACCCGAGCCGGTTGAACCTACCACCAGAATCAGCCCGCGAGGCTCCATAATTAATTTCTTGAGTGTCTCTGGCAGATTAAGCTCTTCAGGACTTGGAATATTGCCTTTGATGTAGCGTATAACCATCGCTGCATCACCCCGTTGCCGGAACACATTCACCCGGAAACGGCCAAGGCCGCTCATTGAGACAGCCAGATTCCCCTCCATTGTCGCCTCGTATTCCCTTATTTGGTCATCCGTCATTATGGAGTAGGCCAGTTTTTTTACCTGCCCAGGCCCCATTCGGGTATCCCCGATCGGCATAGTGTGGCCTTCGGCTTTTAGATTTGGAGGTGCGCCTGTGCTAAAAAAAAGGTCGGAGGCATTCTTTTGTACCATTAACCTTAGGTATGGAACTATATCCATTATTGCAAGCCCTCTTTGCTTAATCTGTACAATATTTTCTAGCGGCAGAGACCGCATTATATTTAAAGAGAATCTTTAAAAAGTAGCATCAAAACACTCTTTAGGCACAATAAATTAAATCCAGAATCTAATAGGGGTTTTTAGTTACAAGCTCTGCTCAGCAGCATCAACCGCCTCTTCAGCTTCAAACCAGGCCTCTTCTATCTGCGCAAGGTTCCGATCAACCTCCGCTTTCTCTGTGAGCAGTTGCTTTAGTTTATCTTTTTGTTCATTGGAGTAGATCTCCGGGTCTGCAAGTTGCTGCTCCAATATCTGCTGTCGCTCACTCAGGCTATCCAGCTTTTTCTCTAGCTCTTTTAGTTTTTTCCGCAACGGCTGCAAGAGACGACGATTCTCAGCTTCCAGCTGCTTGCGTTCTTTGCGCGCTACGGCACTATTCACTCCCGCAGCAGTATCTACTTTTATCTCTACTGCATTTCGCTTTTCAACTAACCAGGCAGGGTAATCATCCAAAGCGCCAGAAAACTCATCGACCTGTCCATCGGAAACCAATAGCAATTGGTCTGTGGTGGTACGCAACAGATGACGATCATGGGAGACAATGACCATGGCACCCTCAAACCCCTGCAACGCCAAACTCAATGCATGACGCATCTCAAGATCAAGGTGGTTTGTTGGCTCATCCAGTAGCAATAGATTCGGTCGTTGAAACACTAACAGCGCCAATACAAGCCGTGCTTTTTCACCGCCTGAGAGCGGAGCAACCGGCTCCAGCACCCGATCACCTACAAAGCCAAAACCGCCAATAAAACTTCGAAGTGATTGCTCACTATCTTTTGGAGCCAGTCGTTGCAGGTGATCCAACGGGCTATCATCCGGCCGCAGCTGCTCCAGCTGATGCTGTGCAAAGTAGCCTATTTTTAATTCAGCAGCAGGAAAACACTTGCCAGCAAGTGGAGAAAGTTCGCCAGAAAGCAACTTGATCAGCGTGGATTTTCCAGCCCCATTAGGCCCGAGCAGGCCGATTCGATCACCCGGTCGGAGCCCTAAATTGATACCCGAAATAATCTGAGTCTGATCATAGCCTGCACCAACATCCTCTAATCGCAGCAAAGGGTTGGGGATTTTCTCGGGTGATTTGAATCCAAAATGGAACGGTGAGTCAACATGGGCTGGCGCGATCTGTTCCATCCGTTCCAACGCCTTGATGCGGCTCTGCGCCTGTCGTGCTTTAGTGGCTTTCGCCCGGAAGCGGTCTATGTAGCTATGTAGATGTGCTACCTCACGTTGCTGTTTTTCGTAACTAGCCTGTTGGTTTGCCAGCCGTTGAGCACGAATCACTTCAAAATCAGAGTAGTTGCCGGCATAGAGCTGAACACCGCGCTGCTCAATATGGGCAATATGTTTTACGACCGCATCAAGAAAATCCCGATCATGCGAGATCAACAACAGCGTGCCCGGATAACGGCACAGCCACTCTTCCAGCCAGATAACCGCATCCAGATCCAGGTGATTGGTAGGCTCATCCAGCAGCAGTAGGTCAGAACGGCACATCAATGCCTGAGCCAGGTTCAGGCGCATGCGCCATCCTCCAGAGAATTGCTGTACAGGCAGCTCTTCCTGATTTGACTGAAACCCAAGGCCACGCATTAAACGAGCTGCACGACTGCGCACATTGTAGCCACCAATGGCCTCCAGCTGGGCATGCAGCTCCGCTACTTTATGGCCATCATCAGCTTGTTCTGCAACAGCCAGCTGAGCCTGAACTGCACGCAACTCAGCATCCCCATCCATCACATACTCAATAGCATGTCGATCCACAGCGGGCGTCTCTTGCGCCACATGGGCAATCACCCATTTTTGCGGCAATCTAAAATCACCGGCATCCGCATGCAACTCATTGCGCACCAGAGAAAACAGACTTGATTTACCCGTGCCATTTGCCCCTGTGATACCCACTTTTTGCCCAGGATGAACAGTAAAAGATGCCTCTTCAAAAAGAAGCTTGGTTCCACGACGCAGAGAAAGATTAGTAAACTTCAACATGGCGCAGAGTTTACCTTAAAACAACCAAACACACTTGGGCTTTACCTGCAAATGCGATTAGCGATATAGTCTGGACTAGCTAAACGGAAAGCTCTCAGATTTTTAAGCCACAGGCCACATTTAAAATAATGTACTGAGCATCTCTTATGCACACAGCATCATTAATAATCACTGATGACGACCCAACAATTGTTAAATTAATTACAGAAGTTGCTGAATCCATAGGATATGAAGTTAGCTCCGCAACTAATGGAAAACAACTGCTCACTGCAATAACAGAAGCGCCTCCAAACGTCATCATCCTGGATCTAGTAATGCCCGACATGGATGGAATAGAAACACTGCGAGAACTTGCAAAGCGAGAATGCACATCTGCACTCATTTTCATCACAGGCTTTCAGCAAGGCTACCTGGATACTGCCAACTTAATAGGCTCAGCCAGAGGACTCAACATTATAGGCAGTCTCAACAAACCTTTTTCACTGGATAGTCTCAACGATATACTTCAAACAGCCTACCCTTCCTGATGATGATAGTTGCCCGGCATTGAAGAGACACGCTAATTATCTAAAACAGATCGTATTGAAGATAATATTGACTCCACTCTAATGGGCTTACTTATCAAAGCATCCCGCCCCTTAATAATCTTGTAATTTGCCAGAACATCATCTTGGTAACCTGACATAAACATCGTCTTTACAGATGGATATTTTTGCTTAATCTTATCTATCAGCTCTCGCCCTGGCATCTCTGACACCACGACATCTGTAAGCAACAAATCAACACGCCCATCTAAGTTAGAGCATATATCCAATGCTTCATTGCTGCTTAACGCAGTATGCACTATATACCCATATTCCATCAAAACATCATTAATTAAATGAAGAACACTTAAGTCCTCATCCACGACAAGCACACTCTCATCACCTTTAAGCAATGAGTTTGCTTCTGTATTAATTTTTTCTTCAACAGCCTCTTCTGTCGCAGGGAACAAGAGTAAAATTCGCGTCCCTTTCTCTTCTTCACTTTCTATTTTTATCGAGCCGCCATGTTGCTTTACAACACCATAAACGATAGCCATTCCAAGCCCGGTACCATATTGCTTTTTTGTTGTGAAAAAAGGCTCAAATATGTGCTCCAAAACTTCACTGCTCATACCAACACCAGTATCTTCAACAACAATCTTTACATAATGGCCTGCTGACAAATCATCATAAAATCTTGCAGCATCCTCAGTTAATACAATATTTGAAATATTCATGCTTAGCACACCATGATTGCGCATCGCATCACGTGCATTTAATGATAGATTAACAAGCAATTGATCAATTTGCTTGGCATCTGCTTTTATATTCCAAATATCACTAGCAACATTCACTTCAAGCTTAACGCCCTCCCCAAGCATTCCTTTTATGATCTTCCTATTATTATCGATAATTTCTGCAACTCTAATGGCCTTAGACTCCAAAGCACTATTGCGACTAAACGTAAGCAGCTGCCCTGTTAGTTCCGCACCTCTTTCACCTGACTCAAGAATCAATTCAACTCCATCTCGCAGTGAACTATCAGCTGGAAGCTTTTTCAAAGTCAACTCCGCATAACCAATAACACCTGTAAGAAGGTTATTAAAATCATGCGCAACACCGCCTGCAAGACTGCCCAATGCCTCAAGTTTTTTAGCCTGCCGCAATTGAGACTCAAGAACTTTTTTTTCTGTTACATCAATTATGTATTCAATAACCTGAACAATGCTGTTTTCTCTATCAAATATCGGGTACGCATTTACCTCATAATATTTTGTTATTCCAGACTCCTTTCTACATACCTGCTCTATCATGATCGGTCTTTTTGTTTTAATGACTTCATTTATTGGATAATGTATGCCTGCATCAACACTGAGCTCATCGGTTCCATTCGACAAAACATAGCAGCGCACATCCTTTTCAGCTTTACGCATCTGCGCCGCAGTATTTTCTAGAGCTACAGTGTAATCCTTTGCATCACGCACAATAAATGGATGGGTTAATGATTCAATTGCACTTTGAATAAACGCTTTCTCATGCTCTATTCGCTTAATAGATCCAACCAGGTTATCTGTCATCAGATTAAATGAACGACCAAGATCACCTAGTTCATCATCATGTTTATATTTCGCTCGTTTTGCATAATCTCCTTTGGATATTTTTAATGCAGTTGCAGACATTTCCTCTATCGGAAGCACTATTTTTCGCAGAACAAACAGGCCGACAATAATTGCACAACAGAGGGCAATAGCAAAAAAAATGGCTACCGCTATAAATTCTCTATAAATATGCGCATAGGCTGTATCTGTAGGCGATTCGATTACCATATACAATGGATGACCATCATACTCAATTCTTTCTACAGTTTGGATTACCTCATGACCTCCAGCTTTAACTACAACACCAACCTTATTCCATAACGGCAGCTGAGAATTACTTAACACAACAGATGGATTTTTGTGCGCAACTATTGTTCCATCTTCATCAATCACATAAGCAACTCTATAATCACCAATGTCAAGCTGCGCAATCACATTCCAAATTGGCCTAAATTTCATTACTGCAACAAAAACACCAATCGGCTGACCCGTTTTCATATCCCGCATTGGAAGCGCCAACTTCATTACCGGCTCCATTAATATTTGATCAAAATATACTGGACTAAAATAACCGGATTTCTTTTTGAATGGCACAGAAAATTCTTCTGATTCAGAGAGATTATGCAATTCTGTTTGCGTTGTAATTTTTATTCTTGATACATGTGATAACTGATCACCCTGTGCATCAAGCAAATAGGCCGCACTAAAAACAAAACTATGTTGTTTATCCCAAGCAACAGCTAAAAACTCTCTCAATTTTGCTTCAATATTTTTTTTCTTCATATCCATTTGAAAATTCGTTTTTATATATATAGCAACCAAATGTTTTTGCTCATGAAAAAACGAAGACATACTTTGCGCAGCAATGCTTGTAACTGCATTTTGCTGCTCTATTATTTGCTTTTTCTGTATAGAAAAACTATGCCATGAAAGATAAACTCCAACCATAAGAAATGGCAAAACACCAATACATATAAAGGCCGCGATCGAATACGCCCTAATACCTTTTCTAGAAAAGAAGAGGCGCTTGCTATTCATTAAACAGCACAATCACTTAAAGAATAATTAACGTATAACATCATCAACTTGAAGCAGCATTTCATTTGAAACTGGCAAGCCAATTTGTCGAGCATTTTGTAGATTAATACCCAAATGGAAGTCGGCTAATTCTGTTGGAATATCTGCTGGCTGCACATCTTGAAAAATCTGGCTTGCCAATCTACTTGCCTTAATACCAGCCTCATATCCATCAACCCCAAATGTAATAGTAGCCTCCTTATTATGATGCAATGAAATGATAGGGATTTTCTTTTTCAGCGCTATTTTTGCCATCATTTCTATATTTGAAATTATTACGACAGAATGAAGAGCAAATATTGCATCTACGTTTTCTGGCATATTATTCAGCGCAACCTCAAGCTCTTCTTTTGTTTCTACTCTTTCACTAACTACCGCCACTTTCAGTTGCTTACCTGCTTCATGTAAATCCTTCAAACTTTGAAATGAAGCCATATTTTTGTGGCCTATTGGTGCATACACGTTCTTCACATCAGGCACAATCAGCTGCAGCCACTCAAGCGCTTTAGGTGCATCACCATGCACTTGAATACCCGTAAGATTGCCTCCTGGCTTAACAAGCGAATCAATTATTCCTGTTGCAACAGGATCATGCATGATAAACACAACTGGCACCTTGCTCTCTGCCGTTTTTACTTTAGCTTTTTTTGTAATGGGTGTTGTCATCGTAAAAATCAGGTCAACATTTTTTTTCATCATCGCATTCAATGCATCATCCACCCCGGCTTTATCCTCATGGATTATGTAGGTCACATTCTTGCCTTCTTCAAAACCATATTTTTTCATACCCTCAACAAACCCTTTCACAGAGTCGTTCATTCCTCGGCCAGGGCTAGCAATACCGACGACATAACTCTGCTCAGAGACATCTTTTTTATGGAAAAGAAATGCACCCGTGACACCTACTATAATCATGGCGACAAGAAACCCGACAACCCGCTTTACACCCGTTACTTCTTGATTTTTACTTGCCATTTTCCAAAAACCCTAGTTGCGCCATATAACAACCAATATTAGCCTATTAATAGAATAAGCGTATAATGAACCTAGCAGCTTTCGTGGAAATTAATACACATAAATAACAATAAGTTACACTCGAAAACTACAGTCATACACCCATATTGCCGCTACTAATAATAAGCATGCAAATTACTGCACTTTATTTTAGATCGTTTATTATTTACGCATAGCATTGCCCATACACCCAAAAGTTAAGACCGAACAAGCCACTATGGAATATGAACCAGAAACAGAGATTAACAGCTCGGCCTATAGCTGGTCGGTGCGACTCTTTTCTATTCTGGAAAAAATGCTCAGCCTCAACATCAGAATGCATCATGATGAAGGGCAGCTGGCAGCGGGTGAGATTTTTCTATTTAACCATTTTGCACGCTTTGAAACGTTCATCCCACAGTCTTTAATCTATAAAGAGACTGGGGCCTACTGTAGGTCCGTGGCATCCAGTGAGTTTTTCACTGGGGATGACGTTTTTTCAAACTATTTGCTCGGCGTAGGCGCGGTACCTCACGACTATCCTCGGCTGATCCCGTACCTGGTCGGAGAGATTCTACGTGGGCGCAAAATCATTATCTTTCCTGAAGGCGGCATGGTCAAAGACCGCCGCGTTATCGACCAGGAAGGCAGCTATAGCATCTACTCACGCATTGCCATGGAAAGACGAAAGCACCACACGGGGGCGGCACTACTTTCACTCACCCTCGACATCCACAAAAAGGCGATCTTGCAGGCACAAAAACAGGGAGATTATGCAAAGCTAGAAAAATGGGCCGCGGAATTAAAGATGGACAATATTGAAGCGCTCATTACTGCCGCTTTACGCCCAAGCACTATCGTGCCAGCCAATATCACCTTTTACCCCATGCGCGTGGGTGACAATGTATTGCGTCGGGGTATTGAGCTCTTCAACAGAGGCATTAGTCGACGCCTGTCTGAAGAGCTTCTGATCGAAGGCAACATTCTGTTAAAGCATACAGATATGGATATACGTTTAGGTGACCCCGTCCTTACCGACCGCTTCTGGGGATGGCTCGATCACAAACTTATAGATAAAGCCGTATTTTATTTTGACTCTATTGACGATATTTTAGAGCCTGCAAAAAACAAGCGACTGATTGGAGGATTACGGGCAAAGCGTATTCGCCACAGGGCATTGGCGTTGCGCGATGAGTACATGCATGTCATGTATTCTCAAATTACCATCAACCTCAGCCACCTGGCATCCAAAATAATCTACGAGCTGCTTGATCGCGGGCAAACCAGCATTGAATACGACAGCTTCCATCGGATGCTCTACCTTGCTGTAAAACTCGTACAAAAAGAACCCAACCTCATCCTGCACCGCAGTCTAAAAAACCCCGAGGCTTATGGCAGCCTGATAGAAGGCATATGCAAAGGACTGGATCAGTTTATTAAAACTGCCTCATCTCTTGCTCTTATTGAGCAGGAAAATAATCAATACTATTTTCTGCCAAAACTATGTGATGAGCACAAATTTGATGCCATCAGGACAGAAAACCTGGTTGAAGTCTATGCCAATGAGGTCGCCCCTCTCAACCGCGTCACCACTATTACAAAAGAAGCTATTGACGAGGCAGGAAAGCTGACGGATAAAAAAATAGCCCACCTTCACTTTGATGATGCAATTACCTCCTATAACTGGGACAAAGCATATTTCAGCAAGCCCAGACATCAGGAGCTGAACGACAAAGAGACAGCAACCCAATCAGGCGAACCCTTTCTACTTTTACCGGACAACCACAAGCAACTGGGGATTGTTCTCACCCATGGCTTTTTGGCATCACCCGCAGAAACAAAGGCATTTGGTGAGCGACTGGCTGCACTTGGCTACCCTGTCATCGGGCCACGTTTGAAAGGTCACGGCACATCACCATGGGACCTCAGAAAGCGCACATGGGAAGACTGGCTTGCATCAGTTGAGCACGCCTACCGCATAATGGCAGGGCTAACTGAACAGGTCTGTATCGTAGGGTTTTCCACTGGAGGAGCCCTGGGCTTACAGCTCGCCTCAGCTCAACCCGATTGCCTGGCCGGCATAGTTGCCATCGGGGTTCCAATCAAATTTCGCAGCAAGAATATGTCCTTTGTTGTGCCAGTCGTTCATGGTGCCAACAAACTGGTTAAATGGTTCTCCTCATACGAAGGCGTCATCCCTTTCCGCCCCAATGAATCTGAACACCCAGACATCAACTATTATTCAATGCCTGTACACGGCCTATTCGAACTGGGCCAAATGGCTAACGCCGTAAAATCAAATTTGGAAAATATTCACTGCCCCGTATATTTAATACAAAGCGATGAAGATACTGTGGTAGATCCCCGCAGTGCGCAAATCATCTACGATAATATCGGCAGTAAAGATAAAGATATACTCATGATAGCCAGCAAGCATCATGGCATCTTGCATGACGATACGGGCGGCACTCAGGATCAGGTCATCAAATTTATAACCCGGTTAGAGAACAAATAATCCCACATAAAAAACGCCCGCTCTGCAATGCAGGGCGGGCGTTTTTTGTCAGGCAACAGAGGTTGTTTTAGTTTTTCTTTCTGCGCCATCTCATCCCGAGCAAGCCAGAACCAATCAGCAGAAAGGTTGCAGGTTCTGGAACCACCCTAGCAAGCGGGTTTTGAAAAACTACTGTCTGATCCGCATTTTTAGCAAAAGTCAATCCAGTTGTATATGGGCCGACAGGTTGATCCAAATGGCTAACCTCAATCTTAAATAAATCAACACCACCACCAAAGATATAAGAATTATCACTTGCACTCAAACTCTTAGCAGCAATATTATTCCACTTGGATCCACCTGAGTCCCATAAAAACAGATCAAAAACACTGCTTCCTATGTTCCCCAATTCAATGGAGGCAAAATCGTTAAAGGGCGCAGGAAAAAGTGGATAAGAACCTAAGGCTCGATCAAGCGTGTAGATATAATCAACGTTATACTGCGTTTCAATCAAATATGTATCATTAGCAACCGTAGGGTTAACTACAACCTTTCCAGTAGAAGAGGGTGTCAACACTGGTAAAGCTTGGGCGGCTCCCACTACTGATAACAATGCAAATCCTGCTGCTATTCCACCTATTATTTTTTTCATAAAACCTTATACCTTCCCAATGAACTGGGGTTATTTTTAGTTGATCATCAATTTTATGCGTTCAATCAAAGCAATTATCATGCCTTGTGATATTTATTATTAATAACAAGCGCTTACAAACGAATAAAGAATCAAAGTCTTAATAACTGTAAAGTTTACTGACACTTTCAACGCAATACCCAGAGCATTTTTAAGGGTATCTACTGCGCTACCTCAACACATTTCATGTAAAAACATAGGGTTATATAAAATTTGCCCCCTACTTTTCGCGCCCACTACATGTGTAAAAAATTCTGACGAATCTTATTCCTGCTGCCCCAACCAACAATATCCAGCAGCTTCACTGACATACATTGTTTGAATTTCCCACTGGGCATCCAAATCTACAATGATGCGCATTACCTTTAACATAAAGATGGCGCGCACGAACCGTATCATTCAGCACACAAATATTTTCCACGTCAGAAGAACTCAATGCACTATTTGAGCGACCAATGGTGCAATTTTTATGACCAATGCGCTGTAATTAGCGATTTAGGGAGAGGATTACATCAACCTCTTTTCCACATGGCGCGTGGAAAACATGATGGGTATTAGGAAAGTGAGGGATACGAGGAGTGAGTTTGAATTATTTTCATGTCATTGCTATTACAAAGGATGAGCTCTACGAATGAATTCAGCAGGGAATATGTAACCCGTTAATTTGCCTTTATCCGCTATACCCGCCGATCCAAACGTCGATAGCCAATAGCCTCACTGATATGCGCCGTTTGAATATCCTGCGCCGCATCCAGATCTGCAATGGTACGCGCTACCTTCAAAATACGATGATAGGCTCGGGCCGATAACTGTAATTTCTCCATCGCCCGCTGCAATAGGGTGCGGGTTACATCATCCAGTTCACAGCTGACCTCTACCTCTCGACTGCTCATGACGCTGTTTTTACGCCCTGTACGCCGTAGCTGGCGCCCATGGGCCGCCTCGACCCGCTCACGTACAGCGACACTTCCCTCTACAAACTCATCAGTGGGGCGGTGCAGCATTTCAGTTGGCAGTCGGGGAACCTCAATATGCATATCGATGCGATCCATCAGCGGCCCTGAAATACGATCCCGGTAACGGGCGATCTTATCTGCACTACATCGGCAATCACGAGAACTGTCCCCCAGGTAGCCACAAGGGCATGGATTCATCGCAGCAATCAACTGAAATCGAGCAGGGAACTCAGCCTGCCTGGCCGCCCGTGAGATGGTGATATGCCCCGACTCCAACGGCTCCCGCAGCACCTCCAGCACCCGCCGATCAAACTCAGGCAGCTCATCTAGAAACAGCACGCCATTATGGGCCAGCGAGATTTCGCCCGGTCGGGGATTGCTGCCGCCACCCACCAATGCAACACCTGACGCTGTGTGGTGAGGTTGCCGGAATGGGCGACAAGACCAATGCTCTGCATTAAAGCCCTGATCACTGACTGAAAGTACAGCTGCTGTTTCCAGCGCCTCTGCCTCGGTCATAGAAGGGAGAATGTCTGGCAGGCGACTGGCCAGCATTGATTTGCCCGTACCGGGTGGACCAATCATCAGCAGACTATGGTTGCCCGCTGCTGCAATCTCCAATGCCCGCTTGGCATGGGGTTGCCCACGTACATCAGACAGATCCGAACCAGACGTGGCTCTTCTGCTTTTAGGTTTTGCGCTATAACGGGGAATACGACCACCTTGAGTGAGGTGTTCGCAGATCTCCAGCAAATGTTGCGCTGGATAGATATCAAGACCGCTTACAAGTGCAGCTTCGGCAGCGCACTCTCGTGGCACCACCAAGGCTCGGCCAGCATCACGTGCAGCCAAAGCAACCGGCAACACACCTTTTACCGGCCGCAATTCACCCGAGAGTGCCAACTCACCAACAAATTCATATTGGCTGAGCATTTCATTAGGAATTTGACCTGAGGCCGCCAGCACGCCCAGTGCAATGGGTAGATCAAAACGTCCTCCCTCTTTTGGGAGATCAGCTGGAGCCAGGTTGATAGTGATCCGGCGAGCAGGAAACTCGAACCGGGAATTGACCAGTGCGCCGCGCACTCGGTCTTTGCTCTCTTGTACTGCTTTTTCGGGAAGCCCAACGATAGCAAGCGCAGGCAGTCCATTGGCCAGATGCACTTCAACATCCACCAAAGGAGCATTAATGCCATCGCGGGCGCGACTGTAAAGTACTGCTAGTGACATGCGACCCCTCCCTGGTGCAGATTACCCTACTCGGCTATTTTTCAGCCTTCTGCTGTTCCAGCTCGGCCACCAACTTCTCTAATGCTTCAAGTTTTTCACGCGTACGCGCAAGGACAGCAGCCTGCACATCAAATTCTTCGCGTGTAACCAGATCGAGGTGAGCAAGGCCCGCTTCAAGTCCAGCCCGAAGGTTGTGCTTCAGATCATCCTGCAAAACCTGAAGGCCTGTAGGTACGGTTTTCGCCAAGCGCTGGGCGATATCATCTAATATTTTGGAGTCAATCATGCGCGAACCATATCAGCAATACCTGATGAGCTGCAAGTGATTCAGGGCAACACAAATTTTTTGGCACAAAACCTGCTGATCACCTTGCCAATGATTTGAATATTAACGATCTACTACCCATAACCAACCTGTCAACGAATAAGGAGCAACGCGAAAATGAAACTACAAAAAACAGTCATGGTATGCAGCATACTGGCAGCCATCAGCAGTACAAATATCATCGCAGAAGAGGCTACTGAAGAGCATCAACTCAGCGGCAACGTTGCCCTTACATCAGATTACATTTGGCGTGGCATCTCCCAAACAGACAATGGCCCCGCTATTCAGGGCGGCTTTGATTATGCCCACAGCAGCGGAGTCTACATTGGCACTTGGGCCTCAAATGTAGACTTTGGCGACGGTGATGACTCGAATATTGAGGTTGATCTTTACGGTGGTTTTTCTAATGAATTCAGTGGAATAAGCTATGACGTAGGTATCATCCACTACGACTACCCCAGTGAAAGCATCAACAACTTTGAAGAGTTCTACATTGGATTTGGATACAAGTTTTTCAGCGTCAAAGTCTCACACACCAGTGACTTTTTTGCTGAAACTGATGATGCCACCTACTACGAAGCTGGGGCCGATTTTGAACTGCCAAAAGGATTCAATCTTAGCCTGCATGCAGGGCACTCTGACCTCGATGCTGGCGCAGACGATTACAATGATTGGAAAGTTGGCTTATCCACTGAATTCAAAGGGTTTGGCTTCGAGCTCGCGTATACCGATACCGACGAAAACTGTGGCAACATCTGTGATGAACATGGCGTTCTCACTATCTCAAAATCATTCTAAGCCCACCACAAAAGCAATCTACTGATGCAATCATAGAGGGCGGATGTCAAAGGCATCCGCCCTCTATATTCTTGCGAGCAGCGCATTTCCAGCAAAGACACGCACAACCATTGTGCACCGGCAGCCACTCTTGCACCATAATCGTGCTCTTACTGGCCAATAAAAGGGGTTATTCCCTATAAAACCACAATACGCAAAGTGGCACACATAATGCTCAATAAGCTAGCAACACGACATCACAACCACCTTTAATTAGCCTTCAAACAATCTGGAGAACCAAGCCATGAAACTAGTTTCATCCATCATCAAACCCTTCAAACTGGACGATGTCCGCGAAGCACTTTCAGAGATTGGGGTGACAGGCATAACCGTGGTTGAAGTAAAAGGCTTTGGCAGGCAAAAAGGACACACCGAACTCTACCGGGGCGCCGAGTACGTGGTGGATTTTTTGCCCAAAATAAAGATCGAAGCCGCTGTTGACGACGACATGGTAGAGCAAGTAATCGAAGCCATTAGCAGTGCAGCCAGAACAGGCAAGATCGGCGACGGTAAAATCTTCGTTTATGACCTAAACCAAGTATTGCGTATCCGCACGGGTGAAACCGGCCCCGAAGCACTCTAACTTTCGCCTCTCACCTGCCTCCCAGCTCTATTGCATGCAGCGTAGCGGGAGGCAGCCGCTGAACATCCTCCGCTCATTTTCTGCTAAATTCTAAAACAAACTGCACACAAGCCACGCGTTAGTTCCTATAATGGAAGACAATAATGCGCTATTCACGGAAAATGGCTATGTTTAATGTCAGACTGCTGCTCACACTCATCATAACCGCTACAGCTACAGCTAATGCTGGGGTGTACAAATGGACCGATGAACAGGGCCGCGTGCATTTTGGCGATCGTCCCACTTCAAGCCAAGCCGAACAGTTTAAACTAAAAAAACAGCCCAAATCATCCAGTTCAACATCCAATGCAACAAAACCACAGGTAACTCAACAGCAGTTGCTCAATATGTACCAGCAGGAGCGAGAGAAGAAAAAGGCCGAGAAAAAGAAACAGAAAGAAGAGGCAAAAAAATTGGCTCTAAAATGCGCCAATGCACGTGATGATCTCAGGCGATACGATGGCTCAAGACTTTACGAAGTTCTACCCAGTGGCGAGCGACGTTACTTCTCTGACGAAGAGCACGCAAAAACCATTTCAAACCTGAAAAAAAACATTAAACGTCATTGCAAATAACCTCTCATATTCAAATAACAACCTATTCAACCGTAGCGACATAACATGAAAATATGGGTAGATGCTGACGCCTGTCCGATAGTAATCAAAGAGATCTTATTCAAAGCGGCAGAACGAACTGGCGCAGAGGTCACACTTATCGCCAATCAACCCGTGCGCATACCTCGCTCACGCCACATTAAATTCATTCAAGTATCAGCCGGTTTTGATGTGGCAGATGATGAAATAGTTAAAAGAGTTGAGACCGATGACCTTGTCATCACAAGCGATATACCACTGGCGGCCGAAGTGATTGAAAAAGGCGGTCACGCCCTTAACCCTCGCGGCGAACTCTATTCAGTTGACAATATTAAAGCGCGCCTGAATATGAGAGATTTCATGGACACTCTGCGATCCAGTGGAATACAGACAGGTGGGCCATCAACATTAAGCCAAAGCGACAGACATGCCTTTGCAAATCACCTGGACAAATTATTAACAAAATATGTAAAAAAAGATAAATAAATATAATTAAAATAAATCATGCATATCTTAATAGCATTTTTTCTGATTTTAATAACACTCCAAAGCCATGCCGCAAGCCTTGCGTACCAACAAGGCCAAGAGGCATCAAGCAAAGGAAATCACACTCAAGCCCATGACATTTTTTTAAAGGCCGCCAAGCAGGGAGATGCTTGGTCTCAGTTTGGTTTAGGCGTGCTGTATCTAAATGGACAGGGTGCCACCATAAATGAAGCCAGATCAACAGAGTGGTTTCAAAAAGCAGCTAATCAAGGCATCTCTTTTGCTCAGTTCAACCTTGGCAATGCTTACCTGCATGGAAGAGGCGTGAGTGTCGACCTGGCCCGTGCAGGGTTTTGGTGGCAACAGGCCGCCGAACAGGGAAGCACGAATGCCCAAACAAATCTTGGGACATTAATGTATTTTAACTATGCAACCAAAGCCAGCAAACGCCTTGGAATGGCATGGTTACTGAATGCAGCCAACCAAGGTGATGATGCAGCTCGCACTCAGCTCATGCAAATTCACAGGGCAAATGTTGATGAAAAAGATTCAATCTGGGAAGTAGACCCCGAATTGAGTGAAGTTAAAATCCTAACCATGCCATCCAATTATTTCAGCATAAATCTTTTTTCTGCAAAAAAGAAAATATCTGTAGAAAACTTTCTACGCAAATACAACATGGAAGGTAAAGTCTATATATACCGTTTTCCAAAGGGGGACAATTTTTTATACGGTATTTTATACGGCAGTTATTCCAGTAGAGAAGAGGCAAAAGAGACTATCAATAGCATGCGTTCAGAACTGCGAGAACATGGCCCTTGGTCTGTCGCCCTCAACTCTATTAAAAATAAAATTCGCAGCATGCAAACAAAACAACTGCAACAAGAGAACGAATAATTTATTGCGCCAGTTGCTGTAGCCTCTGTCGTGTCGCCTGCATATTGGGGTTAATGCTCAACGCTATATTATAGTGATGAATGGCTTTTTCCTTCTGCCCAACGAAAGCATACGAGATGCCTAGCCAGTCATGTGTCATTGGATTATTGGGTTCCAGCTCAAGTGCCAGCTTAAAATGTTTAATGGCCATTTCAATTTCACCCATCTCACCATAGACGCGCGCCAAATTAGTCCGTGCTGATAGATAAAATGGATTGGCATTAATTGCTGCTGAAAAGTATTCAATCGCCTTTGGAAAATCACGCTTAGAAAAATAGGCACTGCCAATATTATTATTCACCTCAGGATGGTTAGGGATAGCCTGCAATGCACGCTTATACTGTTCAATAGCCTGATCCAGCTTCCCCTGAAGCTGGAAAATATTACCCAGATTATTCCGCGCTTCAACGTGATCTGGCATTTTATCCAGTACAACTTGGTAATCTATTATCGCCTTGTCAAATTCCTTTTTTCCAAAGTACGCAACACCACGATTATTATAGGCCTCATATTTATCGGGCTTAATGCGGATAGCTTCACTGAAGTATTCAATAGCTCTGTCAAACTCACCCGCATTCTTATAGGCCAGCGCTAAATTGTTGTGGGCATAATGTGCATTAGGGGCATACTTTATCGCATGCCCAAACGCGGTCATGCTGTTTTTCATATGCCCAACCTGGTTATACGTGCATGCCATCAACACTAATGTCACTACTGCACCAGTGGCCATCAATGGCTTTTGACGACTCTTCCAGTTACGGGAGAGATATGCAATACCCCACACAACAATAATTGCAATACCAATCAAAGGCACATAAGTGTATCGATCAGCCCTTGCTTGAATTCCCACCTGAACCAAGCCGATCACCGGCACCAGCACACCAAGATAGAGAAACCATCCCACCGGCAGAAAGCGATGCTGCTTACCTTGCCGAAGCACAAACAGCGTAATCATTATCAGCAGCAACAGTGCAAGTAACAGCTGCCAAAATGGCAACTCCCCTGGATGTGGACGAAAGATGATCAGCGGATGCGGCCAGAACATATCGGAGAGATAGGCCACATAAGAGACCAACGCGTTACCGATACGCCCCCAGATGGTAAAGTCCTGCACGGTCTGCACATCGCCTACTGATACAGTGATAAGAGCTGATACTAACGTCAATAGAAAGAATGGCAGCTTCTCAACAAGCAGTTGTTTAACTGTTATTTTGAGCTCAGATAATTGTTGTCTGGCATCCTCAAAGGCAATCCGATTGAGCGGCCAGTAATCCAGTAACAGCAATACAAAAGGCAGCGTGACCAGCATCGGCTTTGACATCAAACCCAATGCAAACATCAACAGCGCTAGGAGATATCTGCTTTTTCTTTTATCTCTAACATAATCAACATAAAACCAGACCGTCAGCATCCAGAAAAAGGTGCTCAACACATCCTTGCGTTCCGATACCCAGGCTACTGACTCTACATGCAGTGGGTGGATGGCAAACAGCATGGCAACGCAGGCGCTACACCAATGGGCACCTGTCATTCGCTTCAATAACAAAAACAGCAGAATGGTATTGAGCAGATGAAACAGCAGCCCGGTCACATGATGGCCCGCCGGATTAGTGCCATACAGCTCACAATCCAGCATATGCGACAGCCAGGTCAGCGGATGCCAGTTGGTGGTATAGGTTGTTGTAAAAGCCCACTGCAGGCCATGCAGTGTCAGGCCAGACTGAACCTCAGCATTCTCGGTAACATACTGGCCATCATCGAAGTTCAGGAAGTCATGATTAATTACCTGCCAATAGACTGCCAGAGTACAGACCACAAGCAAAAGACAGACAGCGATATTTGCCCAAAAGATATGTAGGTCAATTGGCTTTGTTGCAGAGAGATCCGATACTGCTTGCAGACTCTCTTTTCTGGTTTTTTTATTGCGGGATTTTTTACCCATTAAAGGATAGTTTAGCGTAATAAATGAATAGATCACTCCACGCTATATAATTTTTTAAATATTTGCCAGTACAAACTTGCTTGCAAAAATCAGCCCCCAACTGGCTAAGCCAGTTGGGGGCATATATTGCTCAAACTACTCATTATGGCTGATATTCATAGGCACCCTTATCATAATCATCAGAGCCATCACCTTTACCAGCAATATCTGTTGGTCGTGTATTGCCAACAATATCATCATCTCCTGCTGGTTTATTGGTAGCATCACCCGTATCAATAGCATTTGAGAAGGACTGCAGGGTATATACACCACCCGTTGTTGCTGTTCCGGATGACGCAGGATCACGTGTGGTAAAGCTCGGGTCACTGCTCATTTCAAGCAGATACTCTGTCTCAATTGTGCCAAAGACCTCTACACCAACTACAGCGTCATTACCCCAAATGATGCTGTTTTTAACCGTATCACCCGTCACATCATCTGTCGTATTACCATAGGCATAGAGGCCGCCAGCATAATAAGCATAGTTATCCGCTATTGTACTGAAGTAGAGGTTCAGCTGACCATGGTTATATATACCACCACCATATCTATAGTCAGTGGTGGCTTGATTGCCTGCAATTACGGAATTGGTGATATTCAGTATGCCTGAATTGTTGTATATGCCACCACCACTGCCACTACTGGTGCTGTTACCTTTGACCGTGCTCTTTGACATAGATACTGTAGCACCACCATAAATCATATACATTCCGCCACCACCGCCGGAGCCTGAAGAGTTTGAGTTTATCGTAGTATTATTAATGCTCACATTCCTAGCAGAAGACGAAGAAATATACACACCACCACCACTTCTATTTATACCTGCAGTATTTGAATTTACCGTGCTGTTGTTAAGGTCAAACGATGTAGTGTTGGCATAAATACCGCCGCCATATACATTAGCACCGCCAGAGTTATTACTGACTATTGTATTATCAAATGTCGATGTGTTATCACCAAACCATAGATAGACACCAGCACCACCTGTAGCACCCGCTGAGTTGTACTCAATCTCACTATCATCAACATCAACATCTGTGCTATTGAGATATATACCTCCACCCTCATCATTAGAACTATTGTTGAGTATGGTTGTATTATCTATGATTGTGGCATTGGTGTTAGCCATTATATAGAGTCCACCACCTTCTGAGCTACTAGAGTTGTACTGAATATTACTGTCAGTAATTGAAAGTGTGCCTGATGTTGAGTTTTTGAAATAGATACCACCACCATCACCATTGGTACACTTATTACCATCTCCGGTTACTGTGCCACCAATTGTTGAGTTGGTAATAGTTGCACCACCAGCACCGTTCATAATATAGAGTCCGCAACCATGTCTGTTCGCAGCAGAGTTGTTTTTAATAGTGACATTATCAATGATAGGTGAACCATTAATAATGCAGCCACCACCACCACCTTCACATTCAGTTGCTGAGAGGCCTATGTTGTTAGCCACATTACCCGTAATAATGCTGTTCTTAATGGTTGGTGAAGCTCCATAGACATAGATGCCACGGGTAATTGAACTGGCACCTGAGTTATCAATAGTAAAGCCATCCAGTATCGAGGTGACCGTTTCACCATTCTCAAACTTCACAACAGGCGCATTACCACCTGAGCCGGTCAGTGTGACCGCTCCGGCACCGCCATCTGACCTCAGAGAAATTGCCTTGCCACCAAAGTCAACCTGTACGGCATAGAAGGAAGCTGCTGCACCTGCGCAGATCTCCAGAATATCACCATTACTTGCCGCACTGATTGCGGTTGGTATCGTATGATTCGGCGTAAGCTCTGAATCACAGACCAGAGTAGGCGCAGCCTCAGTTGTAAACGTGGTATTGCTTGAGTAACTGGACCACTCATTATTGCTATCTTGATACCTTACACGCCAGTAGTAGAGCGTAGTTCCACCCAATGACGAACCAACAGTATGACTTTCAAGATCACTTACAGTACCAGAGTCATATGTGATGGAGCTGAAATCAGAGTTGTCATCAATCTGCCATTGACTGTTCTGATGCGTCTGGCCTACATCAATGTCAGAGAAGGCAGAAGCTGTCAGCGCTGGCTTCAGGCCAATTGCTGTTGCAGCATCAGTAGGAGTACTGTTAGTCGGCGTATCCGGCGCATTGGTCTGCGTCGTAAACGAGGTGGAGCTGGAGTAAGCAGACCACTCACCGCGGTTATCTTTATGACGCACACGCCAGTAGTATGTTTGATTGCCAACCAGTGATGAGCCTACTGTATGGCTTACCAGGTCACCCACTTCACCTGAGTCATCAGTAATAGAGCTGAAATCAGAATTATCATCAACCTGCCACTGGCTGGCGGCATGAGTATCACCACCATCTGGATCAGAGAAGGCCAGTGTAGTCAGTGTTGGCGTCAGTGACACACCCGTTGCTGTATCTGCAGGTGTGTTATTAGACGGTGTATTAGGCACCTGATTCACAGTAAATGTGGTGCTGCTGGAGTAGGCTGACCAAGCATTTTTGCTATCCTGATGACGGACACGCCAGTAGTAGGTTACACCACGCGGCAGCGCTGACCCGACGGCATGGCTCAGCAGATCACCCACACTACCTGAGTCATAGGTAATAGAGCTAAAGTCAGAATCATTATCAACCTGCCACTGGCTGGCCTGGTGCGTATCAGTATTCGGATCAGAGAAGGCCGATGAGGTCAAAGTGGGTGTTTCAATTACACCTGGTGTTGCATCTGCCGGTGTACTATTCGATGGCGTATTGGGTGCCGTCGATGTAGTGAACGAAGTACCTGTAGAGTAGGCAGCAGACCAGGCACTGAGGTTATCGCGATAACGTACACGCCAGTAGTAGACTGTTGATGCATCCAATGAGGTTGCTACTGTATGGCTAGTCAGGTCTGTTACTGTGCCTGAATCATAGGTAATAGAGCTAAAGTCAGAATCATTATCCACTTGCCACTGACTATTCAGATGGCTAGAGCCTGGATCACTATCACTGAAAGCCGAGCCTGTAAGTACCGGGGTCACAGAGACATTGGTTGCTGACCCAGCAGGTGTACTATTGCTTGGCGTAGCCGGCACAGTATTACTGACCTGCACTGTTCTAATTGATGCCGGTGCACCCGTGGCATCCAACCAGCCATCTGATGCTTCAAAGTAGTAATCAAGGTTACCAACGGTTGTCAGTGTCAGCGCTGGATTAGTCTCATAGATCTCACCATTGGCATAGTTGCCATCTTCCCCGCCCGCTACTGTCAAAGCAGTCCGCTCAGCTGGATTCTCAAAGGTGCCACTGTCATCTTCATCAACCCAGACATAAATAGTACCTGGCACATGGTTATCCAAATCCGTGTACTTAACCTTAAAGGTAAAGGCGCTACCACTGGATGCACTATCCGGATCAACACCATCAGCAGTGTAGTTAGCACTGCCTTCCCAATCTATTGTTGGCGCCTGATTGCCCGTTGTCATCTCATCAGCACCCATATCTACGGTTGCTGTTGTATCACCATCACCATCATAAGGTCTGGCTTCACCTTCAATATCATCGGCTGGAACACTGCCACCACCACCAACATCTACAGAAGGAGATGCGCTCTGTAGTCGATAATCACCACCTGCTTTTGCATCATCCGATCCAGCAACATCAGGTGTGACAAAGAGTGGATCAGCATCTATATTGCCTGTGCCGCCACCAGCCCATGCTCCAAAGTTAGAGTAGTCCACCGTTATAGTGGGTGAATTAGCCAGGTTGTAATTAGGCCCGGTTGCACCACCACCATCAGCAACATTACTCCAGACAATGCTGTTCTCTACATCAACCGTACCACCATTGCTGTAGAAGCCACCACCAAGACCATATGCATAGTTACCCGCAAGGGTAGAACTGTAGATAGTGAGTGTACCCAGGTTGTAGATAACACCACCATTCTCATAGGATGCATTACCCGCAGAGTTACCCGTGGCCATTACATTGGTCAATGTCACACTGCCTGCAGAAGGATTATAAATGCCGCCACCTGGACCATAAGTCTGATTACCCTTTAAGTAAGAGTTGGTCATGGTAAGTGTTGATGCACCAAAGCTATAGATGCCACCACCATTGGTATAGGCGGTATTTGAAGCAATGGTGCTATTTGTGATGTTCATTGTTGCGGCATTGCTATAGATGCCTCCACCATTTCTAGTACCTGATAGGTCTGTTGTATTGCTGTTAACGAAACTATCAACCATATCAAGCACTGTTGCAGCACCCATGATGTATATGCCAGCACCATAACTCGTTGAGGTATTACTGGAGATTGTGCTGTTTGCAATACTTAATGGTGAAGCATTGACATAGATACCGCCAGCATATGAAGAGAATGTTGAGTTACTGCTAATCTCAACATTCGTCAGCTTAGATTGATTATCTGCATAATACAGATAGATACCAGCGCCAGTGGCTGCAACGTTGCCACTGATGGTGCTGTTGCTAATATCTAATGGCGTAACGGTATCTGCATTATTTACATAGATAGCACCACCAGAGCCGCTTGAAGGCATAGTATGGTTAGTGATAGTACTGTTTGTCATCGCTAATGAAGAAGTCACACCGTTTACATAGATACCACCACCACGCCGTGAAGTATTCACTATTACATTTGCAGTAATTGTTGAGTCTTCTACCGTCAACGGAACATCGGTGTAGATACCACCACCATAACCAGTCAGCGCTGAGTTATTACTAATAGTGCTGTTGGTGATATCTGCATTTGACACATTAGCGCCTGTGATATAAATACCGCCAGCGTTAGTACCTGCATTATTGCTTAATGTTAAATCATCAATATCAACATCACCGTTGAAGCCTGAGACATGCACACCACCACCATAAACATTCGAGGTGTTATAACGGATTGTGCTATTGCTAATCGTCAGAGTGTAAGGCCCATCTGCTGTGGTTTTCGCATAGATGCCACCACCATACTCACCGCCGTTGCCTGCGCTTGCAGTGGTTGACCCTACTCGACTATCTTGCAGCGTTAGGCCACCCTTCGTAATGCTGATACCACCACCTAAATTTGAATTTGTAACATGAACTGAATTGCCTGCAACAACAGTGTTCTTAACCGTAGGTGCTGCACCTTCTTCAATTAATATACCTGTTGAATTATTAGTGCCTTCCGTTTGGTTATCTATAACAAAACCATCCAATATGGTGCTAGAGGTTACACCGGTAGAGAAGGTGACAACAGGCTGGTCAGTGGCAGCATCTACACCCTGGATAGTCACAGAACCAAAGCCAGAGTCAGATTTAACCGTTACGCCATCATCATTGGCATTAAGCACAATGTTCTCACTGTAGGGAGATCCAACTGCAAACACGAGAACAGTCTCACCAGAAGTGGCTGAATCAATTGCACTCTGAATAGAGTCTGTCTGACAAGTAGCTGGCGTATCAGGACAGACAGTATAAATAACGGGCAGCGCCACACCTGTTACCACCTGAGTTGCACCACCGCCATCAGGATCATTGTAAGTTACCTGAACATCGTAGACCTCACTGTAGGTCAGATTAGTAATGGTATGTGTGGCTGGGCTTGGCGCATTAGCCTTTGGATTTGTACCTGAATCCACCCATGAACCCTGTGGTGAATTAACTCTGTATTTAACGGTATAGGTACTGTCATTATCACCATCATTGGTGTACGGCATAGTGACGAGTATGGAGTTTTCTGTCGCAACAACCGCAGTAGCCGTACCCGGTGTAATAGCATAAATCGGCATTACAAATGTATCAGTGCTGGATACCGTTCCCAGTACACCATCTGCATCTGTGAAGGTCATCTTCACATCATAGCTTTCGCCACTCGTTAAGCCTGTAATGGTTGGGCTATAAGGGCTTGTAGGATGAGTAGCCGTAGCGAATGTGCTCCATCCGTTGGTATCTGCAGGGTTAACACCATACTCGACCTTGAGACTATTATCGTTGTTCTCATCACCCGTGTAGGCCATTGCAACATCAACAGTTGTTTCACTTGCTGGTGTAGCATCTGCCGATACCCCTGTTGTCTTATATTCATTAACCGTAAATGTACGGGAGTAGCGCTCACTTGCCAGCGCCAGTGAAGACGGGTCACCCGTTGCATCATCCACGCCATCAGAGAAGGCAAAACGGTAGTATTGTCGACCATCACCCGCTTTAGTTATAGCTTTGGTAAAAGTAAAGTATTCACCATTGCTATAGTCACCATCACGGTATTGAGAGGCATCCGGTGTCTCGACTGCCATATCAAAGTACTCACCCGAGTCATAGAACATGGTGTCATTTTCATCAATCCAGGCTTGCGCAATAATCGGCGCTGTATTATCTGCATCGGTATACATCACACGGAAGGTGAAGTTATCACCAGAGTCTGCCGCATCTGGATGCACACCATCTGATTCATAGTTGGTATCACCCGGCCAGGCTACTGTTGGCACTCGGTTATTTACTGTTACAGTGTTAATATCTGCAGGATCACCAGTAGCTAACGTATATCCATCTGAAGCCCTAATACGATAATTCTTATCACCACCACCAGGATTAGCCAGCGTCAATGTTTTGGTGTAGCGTTCACCATTTGTATAATCACCATCACCATACTGACCACCACCGCCAACAGCTGCCATAGCATACTTCTCTGTTGGCTCCATAGTGCCGTCACTATCTTCATCGATCCACAGTTCAATAGATGCAGGTGCTGCTCCTTCTGCATCTGTATAGTCAACCCGGAATTCAAAACTACTGCCACCTATCGCGCTATCTGGGTTTACACCATCAGCCGTGAAATCCGTCTCTCCTGTCCAGGCCAAAGTTGGCACTTCAGCGCCTGCACCATCTGCTACATATTCATAGGCACCAAGATCAGGATCTGTACGGGTAGTACCATCACGATCTGTAGCTGTTGCACCTGCACCTGCATTATTGATGGCTTTGGAGTAACCCTTAACCTTGAAATCATTATTAGCAGCGTCCATAAAGCCAGGGTCTTCATCTGATCCATAGCCCGAAAATGCAAAGGTTATATTTGAACTTCTAAAGTGCGGCTCATTAGTATAATCATCATCCCAACTATTTTGGACAATGATGTCTGTAAGACTTGCCGATCCACCATTGGAATAGATCACCTGCCCAAGTGAACTGGCAGAATTACCCCAGATGATGCTGTTAGAAATAACGACCGTTCCACTCTGGCTATATATCAAACCACCACTGCCTCCACTGGCCACATTATTAACCAACGTGCTGTTATTGATGGTGACTGACCCAGAATTAGGATAAAAGCCACCAGCAAGCGTTGTAGCTGTATTATTGGCAACAACACAGTTGGTCAGGCTGACAGTACCAGAACCCACATACCAGGCACCTGCACCTGTACCGCTGGAATTACCCGTAATGGTGCAGTTTGTAACATTTACCGTACCACCATTATTACTCATACCACCACCAGAAGTTGTGGTCGTGTTATCTTTAACAGTGAGATTGGTCACTGTGGCTGGCCCTGTCAGATTCTGCCAGTAAATACCCGCACCGCTTGATGTTGCTGAATTATTACGAACCGTCAGATCAGTGAAGGTATGAGTACCACCATTAGTGTAAATACCCACACTTGAGTTGTTATAGACCTCTACATTTTCCAAGATGACATCAGTTTGGAGATAGGCACCATTGCTTGTATTGCCATGCATTTTACTGTTCTTAACAGTAAGGCTGCCTCCGTTCGTCGATATACCATCAACACTACCGGTAAACGAGAATCCATCAAACACAGTGTTAAGGCCATTTGCGATATTTACGCCATTACTCCCGCCGCCAACAATAGAGGTCAGATCAGCACCACAGGCAGAGATAATGGTCCAATTGTTATCAGATCCATAGGAAAAGCTGACGGCACCATAGCTGCCAGAATCAACCACTAGCGTGGTATTGCCTGCCAGAGCCGCAATTGCCGCCTGAACAGAAGTGTAATCACCACCTGATGCCTTTACTGTTAGCGCACTATATACATCAACAGCACCTCCAGTTACTACTGGAGTACCCACGGCATTATCTGCCGCCACACCATCAGTCGCATGAAATTCAAATGGGACATCCTGATTAACCGCCAGTGTTAGACCAGTAATATTGTAGAGCTTACCACTGCCTGATGTGGTGCAGTCTGCATCGCCATCAACAGGTGACAGGTTGTGCTTTTCACCCGCACTATAGGTGCTGCTTTTATCTTCATCAATCCAGACTTGGATATCTGCACTACCACCACCTGTTGGGCATTGATTATCCTCATCAGTGTATTTAATCTTGAATTCAAATGAAGTGCCATTAGCACCATTTGCACCAACGGGTGGATTCACACCATCGACAAGGCAATCTTCAGTTGCCCAAGAGAGCACAGGCACTGTATTGCCATCTGCTGCTACAGTAACCGTACTGTCGGCAGTGGCTGGCGTACCCGTAGCAGCATCGCTGCCATCAGAGGCATAGAACTTATAGTTGTGTGACCCAGTGGCTGAAAGCACCGCATCGTAATAATAGAGCTTGCCGTCCGTGCAATCTGCATCACCATCAACCTGAAGCATATTAAATTTTTCACCGGCTTCATAACCATCGTCATCAACATCAATCCAAACCTGGATATCAGCTGAGCCACTGGCAGGACAGGTATCACCCGTATCTGAATCACTGTATTTGATGCGGAACTGGTAAGTGCCGCCATTGGCGCCATTATCAGAATGGACACCGTCACTGGTATATCTTTCATCTTCCTGCGTCCACTCAAGGGTTGGCTTGGCATTTAGAATGATAAGACTACTATCAGCTGTCGGCTCGCCTGTTGCCGTACCATCTGCATCAGTAGCAGTAAACTTATATTTGATGACATTATCACCCGCTTTATTCAAAGTAACTGCTGCTGTGTAATGAACACCTCCACCATAGATCGGTGAAGCCTCAGTGGTTGTTAATGTATGTTTTTCACTGGCAATATCTTCATAGGTGCCATCATCATCAGCATCAACCCACAAAAAGATGCTTGTTGGCGCATCATCATCATAATCAAGATACTGCACTACAAACTCAAACTCAGCCCCAGCTTCAGCAACATCTGGCTCTACACCATCAGCCTTAAAACCTACTTTCTCACCCCATTTTAGAATGGGCGCCATGTCTGTATTCTGGAAAGGGGTACGGCTGATATAGTTATAACCACCACTGTCATTATGACAATGAGTAGCACAGTAACCATTAACACTGTTACCTTGAAGCAATGAGTAGCTGCTTGCCCCTAAGGTTATATTGTCAGGATTCGGTGGCGGGTAAAGCCCTGGCGAACCATATGCCGTATTCCAATACCAGATACCAAAAGGATCCCTATCCGTCAGCTCACCCGTTCGTATCATGGTGTGATTTTTGGTGCCATGTGGGTTATGGCAGACAATACAGGTCAGCCGATTGTTATAGGCCCCTGATGTTGCCCAATCAGCACGCGTCAAGTTCGCAAAGTAAAAGCTAAGGTGATACTCATGATAGTTCGTGGTTCCTTCACGAAAATTGGTATCAAGATTAGTATCATCTACAAATGCAGCTTGCGCATCTCCATGGCAACCGGAACGCAGGCAGAGATCAAAGTCAGTAGGATTTACACCATTATATTGAGCACGCGGCATCGCCATCGGCTCTGACCCAGAGAACTTACGCATCCGGTAGCTGGCACTGTATTCGGCTGAATCACAGCCATCGCTACAATCATAGGTTCTATGGTTGCCATCGATATGTGTTCTGATACTTTGATGGCAATAGGTGCAGCTCTTATCTGGCCCCGCTTTAACACCACCTGAGGCAGGAAGCGTTGTGCTACTGGGTGTACCGTGACCGGTCTTGTAAAAACCCCAACCAGTGCCATATTTAAACTCTTCTGTCTCATCACCAATTACTTTGGGTGCGGTGATATCAATGCCTCTATCCGGTATGACAATATGCGATGGATCTTTATCGTGGCAGCCGGCACACCACTTCTCTTTGCCGGGTTTGAAATTGTAGTCGGCATCATAGATGCCTTCTGAGTGCCAATTGTCTTTAGCCCCCACTGAGCCATCTGTAGAGTCGACACCATTGTAATCACCACCTGGGCTATGGCAGGTGGCACATATACTGGTCTCATCCAGACTAACTTCACCATCCGCATTGGTATCATCTGCCGCATAAGTACCATCAATCCTGAAGGTTGGCATATTGGCCGTGTTGTGACACCAGCTACAGTAGATGCCTGGACCACGCAGATCATCATCACCGGCACCTGCAGGTTTGGTGGTCTCCCAGTCTGCACCATCGGTGTGCCAGCTCTCAGTGTGTGTGGTGTGTGGAATGACCGAGCCAAAGCCACGGCTGGTCAAGGTACTGCCATTGGGGTAGTAGGGATAGGTGCCATCAGGATCGTAGATGGTACCCTCTTCATGGCCATGACACTCAATACAGAGCGTCACATCAGTATTACCTTTACCATGGCCAAAGCCACCGATATGCAGGTGGCATTTCTCAGTACAGTTCTCACCTGCGGTACCTGTTAAATCACCCCGGTCTGCATTGGTGTGCATCTGATCCGGGCCCGTGCCATCATTTCTAAAATGACCCGTTTTGGTATGGCAAACCTGGCAGACGCCATCCAACGTTGCATCATCATCAGCAAAGGAGTTAGCTCCTGTTTGAGCAAAAAATTTGACTGTTTTCCAGGTACTGGTGCCTGGCACCAGAATTTCATTTCGAATGATTTTTCCGTAGACAATGCCGTAGGTATCACCGGCTGCAACATAACCTATATTAACAACACCATCCAACGTAAGCGTGGTGGCGGTGTTACTTAAAATACGATAACTCAGATCACCAATCGGTATGCCGCGACGATCGCGGGCATTGGCATCGGGAAAGACGACACGACCAGCATGCTCATCAACCGTCCAGTTTGCACTGCTGTCTGTGAGCGTACTATTGGCGCTCGAAGTGACTGCCGTCAGCGTGCCTGTGGCCAGAAATGCGGCACTGCCATAGGTCTGTATCTGAGGTTGATTGTGGGGGTTGTGGCAGTCCTTGCATTCAATATTCCAAACACCATGCTTCAGGCTAATTTGATCGCTCGAGTGCGGCACCCGATAAGGGGCTAATCCAGGGCCAGTATGGCAACTCCAACAGAGGTTGTTAGCCTCCGTATTATCACCGTCCATATCAGGATTAGGCACTGAAGACTTAAGCAGGCTACCCGCTGATCCATGCAGGTCATGACAACTGAGGCAGCCAATATCAGGAAGTATGGGGTTGGATGGTACATGAGGGAAATCCAGACCATAAACAACAGTGGTCATAAAGACCAAAAATATAGCCAGAGACAGATTCTTTATAGACGTTCTTGCTTTTGCTGCCATATCCAAAATACCAACCTCACTGTACTCATGGCCGAATCCTTAATATGCCCAGGCACTACAGTGGTGTAGCGCTCTGAGTAACAATCAAAGACATATAGATGCAACCAACAGCTGCCGCTACCGGTCACACAACCAAAACCACAACATTCAATCCATTTATATTTTTCATACACCAGAGCTTGCTTATTGCCACTAAATACCCAATGAAAAACCAAACAAACACTTTGGTTCGTAGCAATTTCCACCACTCCATAAACTCACAGTTCGGTCAAACAGCAAAAACCTTTAGCACTGCCAGGCTATTAATTCGCACAGCTTTAGGAACAAAACGCATATTATTCATTCACTTTGTTATCACTCTCCTCAAGGCAATAAAAAAACCCTGCTAAAGCAAGCTCTAGCAGGGTTTTTCCTTACCATTTACTGCATAATTTCTAATTAATCCATAAAATTATATGCATATAACCTTATAGCGCATGGCTTGTATATTGGTCTGGGGTCTGGATAATTTCATCCCTTATAGATATGGCAGTACACGCAAATCGTAACAGTCTATCCATATCAAAGCGGCAATTAACGCAGCAGGAAAGCCCCACCCATGATGGAAAGAACAACAACACTCAGCAAGCTCCTGCTTGCACTGCCACTGATGCTGCTCAGCATAA
>Ga0316190_10000076_pt1 | contig 55615 bp, 50 predicted proteins | sample Eddworburrow2_MG_FD_204929 | JGI IMG/M metagenome (GOLD analysis project Ga0316190, IMG submission 204929) | Coastal sediment microbial communities from Maine, United States - Eddy worm burrow 2 | ecosystem: Environmental > Aquatic > Marine > Coastal > Sediment | place: USA: Maine | collected...
GAACGGCCGGCGCTAGCGCCGATGTGCCCGGCTCGCCGAGACCTCCAGGCTTCGCGGTGCTCTTGACGATTTCAGTCTCGATAACCGGCGTCTCATTAATGCGCAGCATCCTGTAGCTGTCGAAATTTGACTGCTCCACGCGACCATCTTTCAGAGTGATTTCACCCCAAAGCACTGCGGTGGCACCAAAAATGATGCCGCTCTGCAGCTGTGCTTCGACTGTATCTGGATTGACAACGAGGCCACAATCTACCGCAGCCACCACGCGGTCGACGCTCACCTGTCCATCATCGGCCACGCTCACCTCTGCGACCTCCGCGAGGTAGGTGCCAAAGGCATGAAGGAAGGCGATGCCGCGGCCCCTGCGGGCGCCGAGTGGAGTGCCCCAGGCGGAGATCGCGGCAGCGCGCTCTACGACGTGCAGCGCGCGCGGGTTCTTGGCCAACAGGCCCCTGCGAAAGTCGACCGGGTCCTTATCCGCAGCGGCCGCCAATTCGTCGACAAAACTTTCGACAACATACGCATTAGCCGTTGGACCAACACCTCGCCAGAAAGCCGTCGGGATTCCGGGCGGCTCTTCACGAACGTAGTCCACGTAAAAATTCCGTATATCGTATATCAAATCCGAAGCAGCTTCTACAGCGTCGGGATCGACACCGTCCTTGACGGAACCGGGTGCAAACCGAGCCATAATTGATGAACCCACAATGCGATGCTTCCATCCGACAACGGTGCCCTCCGCATCAAGCCCGGCGCTGATGAGGTCATAATAGTATGGGCGGTACATGTCGTGCTGAATGTCTTCTTCCCGGCTCCATATGACTTTGACAGGGTCTTTAGTGTTCTTGGCGATCAGCGCCGCCTGCAGAATGAAATCTGCCTCGAGACGGCGCCCGAAGCTACCGCCGAGCAGATGATTGTGAATGCGTACTTGCTCAGGTTCGAGGTCAAGCGCGTCGGCGACGATCATTTGGGCAATACTCGGAATCTGAGTGCCGACCCAGATGTCACATCCATTAGATGTCACATGAGCCATGCAATTGATGGGCTCCATGGCGGCGTGGGCGAGGAACGGAGCCTCGTAAACTGAGTCGAGCGCTATGTCCGCCTTTGATAGCGCGCTCGATATGTCGCCAACGGACTTTGCCACCACGCCTTTTCGCTCCGACGCCTTGGCCAAGGCAGCCACGATATCGGCTGTTGAGAGCGAGGAATAGCGACCATTATCAAACTTAGGCTTTGCCGCTTCGAGGCCCTTCTTTGCCGCCCAGTAATGGTCCGCAATGACCGCAGCAGCGTTATCGAGCTTAACAACTTGATGCACACCGGCAACGGCCAGCGCAGCCGCCTCCTCTGCGGAGGCTAGCGTTCCGCCAAACACCGGCGAAGCTGCGACAGCGGCTATCTTCATGTTCGGCACCTTTGCATCGATGCTGTAAACTGCCGAGCCATCTATCTTGCCGTCAGCGTCCAGTCGCCTTACTGGCCTCCCAATGATGCGAAACTCACTTGGATCCTTGATCTTGACCACGGTAGGCACCGGCAGCTTCGCTGCGTCGTCAACCAACAGACCGTAGGGGACGCGCCTTCCGCTTTCCGCCTGCATCACATGGCCTGCGTCTGTGGTTAAGCTCGATTCATCAACCCCAAGCTTCGCCGCCGCAGCGGCGATCAACATCTGTCGGGCGGCAGCGCCCGCTTCGCGCATTGGACTGAAGAAGCCGCGGATTGAGTTGGAACCTCCCGTGATTTGTGCACCACCAATGTTTGGATTGCCGTAGAGCCCCTTGTTTGGCGGCGCATGATCGACGCTGACATCCTGCATATCGATGTCTAGTTCCTCTGCCACAAGCATTGGCAGTGAAGTATATGTCCCCTGGCCCATCTCGATGGCCGGAGAGATGACGGTTGCCTTACCATTGCGATCGAGTGTCAGAAATGCATTTGGCGTGAAGTTGCTCGGCACGCTATCCCCAGTATTGAGCTCTGCCGATACACTGTTCTCCAACCAACCCCATCCGATCATCAGCCCGCCACCCACCGCCATTCCAGCCTTTAGGAAGATGCGACGAGAGACGTCTTGCTCTTTAGGTTTGTCGCTCGGCATGGTCACCCTCGCTCTGCGCCAAGTATCTTCCCGGCGTTCTTGATGGCATCGCGGATGCGGACATAGGTTCCGCAGCGGCAGATAATACCCGTCATCGCGCTATCAATATCGCGATCATCTGGAGCGGGATTTTCGCTAAGTAGAGCCACGGCCGACATGATCTGCCCTGACTGACAGTACCCACACTGTACAACCTCAAGATCTAGCCAGGCCTTCTGCACGGCCATGCCTTCGGGCGTTTGTCCCACAGCCTCGATTGTCGTTATCGATTTATCTGCGACAGAACTGATCGGGGTGATGCAGGAGCGTCGGGGCATGCCATCTACATGAACCGTGCAGGCGCCGCACTGGGCGATTCCGCAGCCGAACTTGGTCCCAGTCAAGTCGAGCATGTCGCGCAGCACCCAGAGCAGCGGCATGTCATCGGGAGCTGATACGGAGGTCTGGCGGCCGTTCACCTTGAAACTGGTCATCACTGCAGTGCCCCTTCCAAAATGGGAGACCGAGCGTCCAACTAGGCTTTTCTGTCAGACGTCCTGAGTTCGCTCTCGTCTGGACTCACGACTTGTCTCCGATTGGCTAGGTATCGGGCCGAAGTCACGTTGTCCGAAAGACTATATTGGCAATGCGAACGACGTCAACGAACGGCCCCAAAGACGAGACAGTCGTGGTTGATCTCATTCGGCCGACTGGGACGCAGCACTCTTGCAAAAAAGGAATCCACCGAACACCGGCGCAGGCCTCGCCGGAGCCCTGTGGGGCCTGAGCTAGATGCAAGACAATGGCATCCAGGAGAAGAAGCAATGAAAGCTATTGGATATTGCAATCCTCATTGACCGAGCCGCGTAGTAACCCGGTGGGGTTGTTAGTCATTGGCATGAAAGAATTTTCATTCGCAGCACGTCCATAGTTATCCCGCCGGCCGAAGGGTGTTAAGACATGCTGGTTCAATGGCGAAGTAGGAGGATCGGATGTCCCTTAGGCTTGGTACGCAGTCGCGTTGATGGCTCTCTTGTTCGCTATGTCGAGCGTTTCGCGTCCGATGGCCGATGAGATTGTTCACGACGCGGAGTTCTACATTCTGAAGGCTCAGAACGGGGAGAGGTGGCAGATCAGGACAAGGAGCTCGACGCGCTGAGAGAGAAATTCGGCCGTCCGCCCAATATCGTCTACATCCTATGGGACGACACAGCCTATGGCGCCGTCGGCTTCCCGGCCCTGCAAAAGAATTTCGGTTATGAGACGCCTAACCTCAACAAGATGGCCGAAGAGGGCGCCAACTTCCTGCGCATGTACTCGGAGCCGGCATGTACACCGACCCGTGCCGCGTTCCTGACAGGCCGTCATCCGGTCCGCCACGGCATGGGCGTAGTTGGAATGCCCCACGAGTTTTCCGGACTGCGCGCGGAGGAAGTGACCATAGCCGAAGTGCTGTCCAACGCGGGCTACGCCACCGGCTTCTTCGGAAAGGGACATCTCGGCGATATCGAGGAGAGCTATCTTCATAATCAGGGGTTCGACGAGGCGCTCTTCACGCCCATGAACCAAATAACCTCACTCTACAGCCCACAAGGCAATGCGGTGAATGCGGTGCTTGGCCTGGTTCCAGATATCTATCCTCCTGATCCCTACCAGCTAGACAGTCCTGGATTGGTTCCTGAGGGCTGGGTCATGAACATCGAGGGTAAGAAGGGTGAGCAAGGGCGCGAGTGGTGCGGCACGTCCAACGAATGTTACGAGAAGCGGGATATTGAAGCCGAGAAACGGACGATTGAATTCATTCGCAAGAACGCGGAGGCGGACAAGCCCTTCTTCGTTTCGTATTGGCCGAACTTTCTCAACTTCCTCGAACCCGAGATGCCGAAGAGATCGGTGGCGGGGCTGAAAGTTGCCGGCTCCTTTCCAAAGCTCGACGCGTTCGTGGGCAAGGTCATGAACGAGCTCAAGGAGCTTGACATCGCCGAAAACACGCTCTTCGTGGCCATGGCAGACAACGGTCCGATGGTACACAGCCCGCCAGCGGGCTGGGGCATGCTGCCCATGATATATCGCGGCGGTAAAGGCGACTTCACCGAAGGTGGCGTGCGCGTACCGGCATTCGCGTGGTGGCCCGGTATGATCGAGGAAGGCCAGGCTGTCGGCGACATCGTCCACGTCACGGACCTCTACACGACGTTTGCCCGTCTCGCGGATGCGACGGAGTACATCCCAACAGATCGCGTTGTAGACGGGCTCGACCAAACTGCTGTTTTTCTGAATGGCGACACAAATGGCCGGCGTGACTACGTCTTTATTTATGCCGGTCACGAGCTCGGAGCCACGGTCAAGGGGCGATATAAGCGGCATTGGATTGGTGCTGGCGAGGTAGAGGCATCGGGGATGCCCGAAGCTTACTACGACCTCTACATGGATCCTCGCGAGGAGAACCCGCAACTCGTTCCATTGATTCACACACAGGGCCAGTTCAACCAGATGCGTGCCCGGCACGAGCTCTTTAAGAAGAAATATCCGGATGTTGAGAACGCCAAGGGCATCCCGTATACGGGGCTCGCTAACGCGCGGCCGGAGACGAATGCCATAGCGGCGCGCGTCAGGGCCACCGTCGACAGCATGCCGTTCGATATCGAGGAGTATCTTGAGTTCGATGTGCCAGGCAGCGATGCGGTTGGCGACTGGGGCAGATAGTTCTTTGGCCGATGTTGATGTAAGGCCTCTCTGAGCTGCAGTGAGCCACAGCCCAGTCATTTGCGGCGGGTCGCCACGGAGGGCAATGGCCGCCGCGGGACTAAGGCAGGAGAGCGGGGGCCACGCCATGGGGCAAGGTGGACTGCAAGAGACACTTCAAGGCGCGCTGCAGGGTGCCTTCGGAATTGTCGTCTTGCTGGGCCTTGCTTGGATACTCAGCGAAAAACGTAGTGAAATTCCGGTCCGCGTGGTCGCCACGGCCATGGCGCTGCAAGTCGCCCTTGCGCTGCTGCTCTTGCGCGTGCCGCCTGTCGCCGAGTTGCTGTCCCTGCTCAATAAGGCCGTCGAGGCGCTTCGCCAGGCAACGCTCGCCGGCACGTCCTTCGTGTTTGGCTATCTCGGGGGCGGCCCGGCGCCGTTCGAGCCGACCGCCCCGCAAAACGTCTTCATTTTGGCAACGCAGGGCCTGCCGCTCATTCTCATTGTCAGTGCCTTGAGCGCGCTTCTTTTCTATTGGCGTATCTTGCCTTTGATCGTGCGGGGCTTCGCGTGGCTGCTGGAGCGGGCGCTCGGCCTTGGCGGTGCCGTTGGCGTCGCTGCCTCCGCCAATGTGTTCGTCGGCATGATCGAGGCGCCACTGCTCATTCGTCCCTACTTGCGCGATATGAACCGCGCGAGCCTGTTTCTCGTCATGACAGCGGGCATGGCGACCATCGCCGGCAACATGTTCGTGCTCTATGCGACCGTTCTGACGCCGGTGCTCATCGACGCCGCCGGAACACTCATGACGGCCTCGGTGATAAGCGCCCCCGCCGCCGTCGCCCTTGCCGCGCTCATGGTGCCTGGCGACTTGACCGGGAAGGCCATCGAGCAAGCCGACCCTGTGAGCGATGCAACCAGTGCCGCCGAGGCGATTGTCAACGGCACACTGGCCGGGCTACGGCTCGTGGTCGGCGTTGCGGCTATGCTCGTCGTGGCCATCGCGCTGGTGCACCTGACGAACCAGGTGCTTGGCCTTTTTCCAGACATCGGCGGCGCGAGCTTGAGCCTGCAGCGCATGCTTGGCTGGGTCTTGGCGCCAGCCGCGTGGCTGATCGGTATTCCCTGGTCCGAGGCCGGGCTTGCGGGCGAACTGATGGGTACCAAGATCGTGTTGAACGAACTCGTCGCTTACCTCGAAATGGCGGCGTTGCCGGAGGGAAGTCTCTCGCCGCGCAGCAATACGATCATGACCTATGCTTTGTGCGGTTTCGCCAATCTCGGCAGTCTCGGCATCATGCTGGGCGGCCTTGCCACGATCGTTCCGGAACGGCGTGCCGAGATCGTGGCGCTTGGTCCCAAGGCGCTTCTGGCAGGCACCATCGCGTGCTTCATGACGGGCGCCGTGGCGGGTCTCTTGACCTGAGGTCAGGGAGCCTCCAGCCGTTCGCGAGCGATATCTACCTCCGGGAAGGCGTTGACGAGCGGGGCGAGGTTGCGCGCAGGGTCCCAATCGCCGCCGCGCTTTGTGAGCCCAAGCCGCACCACAACGAGCGCGCGCGAGGGCACCATCGCCACCACCTGCCCATCCAAACCCATCATGTAAGAGGCGTCCTCAGGCATTGGCGGCTCGCCGAGCCCAGGCGAGGAGGGAAGCTTCAGCCAGAGTTGTGCGCCATACTCGTTCTTGGGCGATTGGCTCGTCGGGCGCGTTGTGTACGCGGCCCAACCCTTAGGGAGAAGCTGCTCGCCCCGCCATCGCCCATCTTGCAGGAACAGAAGCCCGAGCCGGGCCCAATCGCGCGCCGAGGCATAAAGGAACGCCCCGCCGACAAACGTGCCCGACGCATCGGTTGCGAGCTGCGCGGTATGCATGCCGAGCGGTTCGAACAGGCGGTCGTGTGGAAAGCGCAAATAGTCGCGCGGATCATCGAAACTGTCGCGCACGATGCCCGAAAGGATGCTGGTCTCACCGCTCGAATAGGACCAATGAGTGCCTGGTGGGTGCGCTAGCGGCTTTGCGGCCGCGAATTTCGCTGTGTTGTCCTGCACGAATATCAATTGGGATACATCGCTCAAATTGTCGTTGGGGTTTTCGTCAAAGGCGAGGCCGGACGTCATACGCATCAGCTCGTTCAGCGTGATGGCGCTGCGTGGGTTGCCGGGTTTGCGCCACTGTGGCAACAGGTCCGCATCGTCAAGTGCAAGCACGCCGTCCTTGACCCGCATCCCTACCAGTGCGTTGGTCGCCGTTTTACTCATGGACCACCCGGCGAGCGGCATGGATGCATCGAAGCCTGGCGCATAGCGCTCGGCCACGATGCGGCCCTGATAGACGACGACGAGTGCCCGAGAGGCGCGCGGGCGTTCCGGATCGCCTTTAGCAAAGATCTCCTCGATCGCGCGCGAGGCCGCCTTCCCATCCATACCATTGGGCCAGGGCCGCTGCGTGACCCGCGTTCCCTCCGGCCATTCCGCACCGGCCTTTAGCGGCGAAGTGGGGGAAAACAGACCGGCAGTCTCCTTGCGCAAAGCGCTTGCCGAAGTGTCGTGGATCAGCGTGCAGCCAAAGCCCTCGCGAAAGATCGCGGTCTGGCGGGCAAACCCAAAGACCCCGGCGCTCACGTCCTTGGCATCTTCATCGACAGTGGGCGTAAAGAGTCGCAAGGGCTCAAGCCCTGGGCCCGTGAGGTCCTGCGCCATCACATCTTCGAATGGGCGACTTGATATGAAAACCCCGGCGCAAAGCTGCTGAGCCATGTATCCGGAGCCAAGCAGGGCCATGCGGTAGAGCCCAGGCAAATAGACAACCCCCCCAACCACGATGACGGCGGCAACAAGGATCAGCCAGGGATAGGAGAAGCGCCCAAAACGGGGCCAAAGACGTCGTGGCGCATGAGGCATGATCAGGCCTAGAGCGCTTGTGCGGCCTTCAGAACCTGGTCCACATGGCCAGGGACTTTCACCTTGCGCCATACTTCGCGGACGACGCCTTTGCCGTCGATGACAAAGGTGGAGCGTTCGATGCCCATATATTTGCGGCCATACATGCTTTTCTCCACCCACGTCCCATAGGCCTCGCACACCTTGCCGTCCTCGTCCGAGGCCAGTGGAAAGGTGAGATCATACTTGTCCTTGAACTTGTCGTGCTTCTTCACTGGGTCCTTCGACACGCCGATCACTTTTGCCCTTGCTTTGGAGAAATCGGGCAGGGAATCGCGAAAGGCACAGGCCTCAGCCGTACATCCCGACGTGTCGTCTTTTGGATAGAAGTACAGGATCACGGTCTCTCCCTTGAAGTCCTTCAAGGAGAGCTTGCCGCCGCCATCGGTGGGAAGGGTGAAGCTGGGTGCCTTGTCGCCGACGTCGATGCTCATTCTGTCATGTCTCCTAGATTAATGTCCTGTGGATCAGTGTTTTGGCCAGCCGGATATGCGGGATCGTCTGTTCCATGAAGGTCTCGCCCTCTTGAGCATAGCCGTGCTTCAAATAAAAGCCCTCGGCGCCGATGCGCGCATGGGCGATCATGAGCTGGAAACCGGCCTCAGCCGCCCAGACTTCCGCATGGGTCATCAAACGAGAGCCAATGCGCGATGCGCGATTGGCTTGCGAAACCGCCATTTGCTTCAGGTGCAGCGTCGTCTCATCCAAAGGCCGCAAGGAAACCGTGCCGACCACCTTGCCGTATTCAACCGCACAGAAATGCTGACGCATGGCATCGTCGCTGCGTTCCGCCTCCGTGACAGTGAGACCGAGGGGCCTCCGTAGGATGTCCTCGCGCAAACTCAAAGCCCGCTGGTAAAGGTCCGAGCCAAGCGGGGCTTCGAGAATGACTATCATCGTGTCACCAGCCATGGCCTCACTCCAGCGTTGGGGAAGGGGTGGGTTTGGAGAGGTGCGTGACCATCTTCCACAGCGCGCTGATTTGCGCGGCGTCCTTGCCAAGATAGTCGAGGCCCGTATAGCCCCACCAGTCCCAGCAGCCCTGCGGGTTGATTGTGTTGGCCGCCACTTGCGGAAACAGAATGACCAGACGATTTGTGTCGGCGAGCTCCGCATAGCCTGTCTTGCGGATGAATTCCTCGCCGATCCGGGCGCGAGATTGCTGGCAGCCATGCAGGGCGAGATGCACCTTGCAGCCCGGCGTCGTGCGGCACGAGGGCGGAACATAGACCACACCCTCGTCGGCGAATCCCTCGCCCGGCTCGGTAAATGATGCCTGCTCAAAAACGATGAATGTGCCTTGCGGTTGGTCGGATGCAGGGTGAAGCGGGCCGTAGATCCAGCCAAGAATCGCGCGCGCCTGGTCGTAGTCGCAATCGCTGACAAAGGGGGGCTCGGACAGGCCACATGCGGCTCCTCCCTCTTCGGTGATGAAGGCGTGGCCGCCCCGGCCCAGCTCCATCGCCAGGTTGCCGGGCGGCACTCCGGCAAGCCCATAAAACCGCTTCGCCGCTTCCACCACAGGGCGGCTCACCGTCTCGTCCTTGTCTCCGGAATAGAGATAGACGTGGTGCTTTGCGAGCGTGGCCAGGTCGTCGATCTGTCCTTCTTCCGCAAGTTCGCGGGCCCGCGCGACGAGCTTCTCCGGATTTGGCCTCCCGCCAAGTGTCTTCATGCAGCTTTGGGCTGCCTGAATGGCGTTTTGGGCCATGGCCGTCGCCCAAAAGCGAAAGAGACGCGCGTAGCTTGTTTCAGCGCAGGCGTATGGGCCCCCGGCAACGATGCCAACGCCGACAACATTGTCCGCATGGGCGATCTCGAACTGCCCAGCCATGTAGGCGCCAGAGGACAGGCCCGACACAGACGTCTGCGACAGCTCCGTTCCGAGCTGAGGCAACATCTCGGCCGCCCGGGACGCACAGGGCGCAGCGAGCACCATACTTAAGGTTGCCACAAGACAGAGAGCCGGGAGGCGCATCACAGGACAGGTCTCCTTCCTGGCGCCAGCGATTTTGGCGTTAGAAGCGATAATACCGAAGGGACCACAAGTAGCACGCGTCACGGGGTCCCAAAATGACCGAAGAGCTTAAAAAACCACTTGCGCTGGGGACTCGCGGGGTGCACATACCGGCGCTTATTCGACTGGATCAGACTGCTGGTTGGGGAGGACGCCATGTCGCGTGACGCCCTCTTCCAATTGGAGACGGGCCTGGATGCCGATCCAAGTACCGCCCAAACGGAAGAAACGCATTTCGTGCGCTACGATCCCGAGATGGGAGAGCCGCGCAAGGATTTTTTCTGTGAGCGAGAGGGTGCCCGCTATGCGGGCACGCATCTTTTGATCGATCTCGTCGGCGCCGAGCGGCTCGACGATCTAGAGCATATCGAGACGGCGCTGAGAGACTGCGTGTATGCCGCTGGCGCGACGCTTCTGCACATTCATCTGCACCGCTTCACGCCCAATGGTGGTGTCTCGGGCGTTGCGGTTCTCGCCGAATCGCATATCTCGATCCACAGCTGGCCCGAATACGGCTATGCCGCGCTCGACGTCTTCATGTGCGGGACCGCGGATCCGAACGCCACTCTTGAGGTGATGAAGCGGGCCTTTTCACCTGAAAAAATGGTCGTGAAAACAGAACTTCGGGGCAAGGAACTTGAGCGATGGAACGGTGGGTCGAAGAGACGCTCCATGACGGCTTCCGCGTCCGCCTGAAGGCGGACACGGTCCTCTTCGACAGCCAGACCGAGCATCAGCGGCTGGTGATCTTCGAGAACGAGGATTTCGGCCGCGTGATGATGCTGGACGGGGTCGTTCAGGTCGCAACGCGCGACGAGTTCGTCTATCACGAGATGATGGCGCATGTGCCGCTCTTTGCCCACGGCAAGGCGAGAAAGGTGCTCATCGTTGGCGGCGGCGATGGTGGCGTATTGCGCGAGGTGCTACGGCACCCCGAGGTGAAGAGCGTTACGCTTTGTGAGATCGACCGCAGCGTGATCGATCTCTGCCGCGAGCACTTCCCTGACATCTCGCAAGGGGCCTATGACGACAAGCGCACGCGTGTCGTCATTGCCGACGGGACGAAATTCGTGGCGGAGACGCAGACGCGCTTCGACGTGATTCTTGTGGACTCAACCGACCCGATCGGGCCCGGCGCGGTTCTATTCACCAAGGAATTCTATGCAGATTGCCGCCGCGCGTTGAAGCCGGGCGGTGTGCTTGTCACGCAAAACGGTTTGCCGTTTCTGCAAGGACCTGAGCTCGCGCAATCGGCACGCTATTTCCGCAAGCTCTTCAAAGACGCCTTCGCCTATGTCGCGACCACGCCAAGCTATTTCGGTGGCTCCATGTCTTATGGCTGGGCCACGGACAACAAGGCGCTGCGCCAGCACAGCTCTAAAAAGATCGCGCGGCGCTACAAGAAAGCCGGATCGTTCAAGACGCGCTATTGGAGCCCGCAGATGCAGATGGCTGCCTTCGCGCTCCCGATCTATATCCGAGAGCTGGTGGAGAAATAGTTCTCTCGTCCAGGCTCAGGACCCATTAATCGAAAGAAGCGTCCAGGCCGCGCTGAGCCCAATGTGAAAAGTCCATTGGAACTCATAGCGATCTGGATTGCGCTTCGATCCTCTGTCATGTTTGGAGTGCCATTATCGCAATGGGAGCGCGTTTGCGGGAGACGACGAAAAAGGCTCTGGGACAAACAGAACCAACACCCCGGCGACAGGCTTCGACTGTTTTGCGCCGTCGGTAAAGTTGTTGCTCCGGAAGCGGTTCTCTATGCCGGAAGCTACGTCGATGTCGCGCCATCCTTCGTCTTTCCCGATGTCACCTATGTCGACATGGATCGCCGCGCCAAGAGCTTCTTTGAAGACGAGGAAGGCGTGCGTCAGATTATCGAGGCGCAGGGCTCTGCGCCTCCCAATAGCCTGTTTTCCTTCATATATTCTGATTATGCCAAGCTGACCTTACCTGAACAGTCCTTTGATCTGCTGATTTCGCTCCATGCGGGGTTCATCTCGGAATATTGCACCGATTTCCTGAGGATTGGCGTCAACCTCCTTGTCAATCCAAGCCACGGGGATGCAGCCCTCGCGTCGATCGATGAACGCTATCGGTTGGCTGGCGTCGTCGTCTCGCAGTCAGGAGATTACCGCGTTTCGCAGGCACACCTGGTTGACTACTTGCAACCCAAGAAACCCGTGGATACCACCCGAGAGTTGTTGTTCTCAACATGCCGAGGCGTCGCCTATACGCGCTCAGCATTTGCCTATGTTTTCGAGCGAGTGGCCTAGAAGCGGACGGCCGCTTTGCCTCGCATCTCGGTCATTCTCGACTTCAAGGGTCCAAACCTCCTGTGGGGTGAGATTCAAGTTGGGAGGCGGACCTGCCTATGTCTGATTACTACTGGCTCACCAAGCGCCGAACCCTAGAGCTTTCCAAACGTGGGCAGGTCGCCGACGAGCGGCAGGCAATAGTCGTAGAACGCCGCGCTGACATTATTGCGGCCGTCGGTGAAGTCTTCAGGCATGTGCCGTGCATGGCGCGCCACGGCGGAGAGATCGGCGCGGCTGAAGGCGCTGCGATAATTGTCGATCGTATTCGAGGTCCGTACGATCGTCACAGAGGCGCCTGCGTCTCCTTCCGCCGCCAGGGACGCCGCGTGGCGCCCCACGCCCCATGCCTCTATGGCATCCACGGCTGAGGTGACAGGCCAGCAACGCTGGAGATAGCCGAATGTATCGGCGCGGACACGAGGTGGCTTGCCGCCCGCGGGCGTGAGCCCGGCCTTGACCGCAGCGGCGAGCCCATCGCCCAGCGCGCCGGTGCCCGAGAGCTGCACATTGCCGTGCGCGTCCACTTCGCCCGACCCCACGCCCGACCCCATGAGCTGCGGGCCGATCTCGTTACCGCTTGCGTCTTGAATGCCTTCACTCACGGCGATCTGGCAGCGCCCGAGTGAGGAATAGACCGCCTCCACGTCGCTCAAGAACTGATCCATGACGAAGGGAACTTCGGGCACATAAATCAGATGCGGAGCTGGCCGCTTGGCCGCGTCTTTATCCGTCTCGCGCGCCCCCCGTGCCAAAGAGGCAGCAGCAGTGAGGAAGCCAGCATTGCGTCCCATGATGACATTGATCTTGATGCCGCCGAGGCTTGCATTGTCCAGGGCATCGCCCATATGAGCCAGCGTGACGAAGCGTGCGGCGGAGGCGAAGCCCGGCGTGTGATCGTTCTCTTTGAGATCGTTATCGATGGTTTTGGGGACGTGAAAGCAGTGCAGTTCGTAGCCTGCCTCGGCTGCCTTCTCGCTCACAATACGGCAGGTGTCGGCGGAGTCGTTGCCGCCAATATAGAAGAAGTAGCGGATATCGTGCGCCCGGCAGCCGTCGAGGATGCGCGCGCAATAGGCATCGTCCGGCTTATCGCGGGTCGATCCGAGGGCCGCGGACGGCGTGCAAGCGATGGCCTCTAACTGCGCAGGGGGCATGCCGGTGAGATCGATCAGGTCTCCACCGTCCTTGGCGATGCCGCGCACGCCGTGACGCATTCCGAAAATAGTCTTCACCGTTCCGGACGCAACGAGCCCGGCTTGGAGCCCTTCGATGACACCCGCCAGCGATTGGTTGATGACGGCGGTCGGTCCCCCCGATTGCCCGATGGCCGCATTGCCGGTTGGAAGTTTAGACACACGCTATCCCCTCTTTTCGTCGTGGAGGCGCACAATGCCCTGGAGCATCGCCTTGTTGCAAGACGAAGCTAAACGGTCTTGGGGGCCTAGTTGACCCGCAAGAGATGGAGGCTGAAGAGGTTCGCCTCATCAGTCCAGGCATGGACCGGCATCCACCCGGCGCGCCGTGCTAGCGCCTGAAACCCCTCGACCGAATATTTGTGGGAGTTCTCCGTATGGATGCGCTCGCCTTTGGCGAAGAAGAAGCTCTGCCCTAAGACATGGACCGTCTGCTCGGCAAGGCTCTCCAAATTTATCTCTATCCGGTCCTCGGCCGCGTTGTAGAGGGCTCGGTGGGCGAATCGGCCGGTGTCGAAGTCGCCGCCAAGCTCACGATTGATGCGGGCCAAAAGATTAAGGCTGAAGGACGCGGTTGCCCCTTGTGCATCGTCATAGGCCGGAATCAGAGTATCCAGGCTCTTCTTGAGATCGACACCGATGAGAAAAGTGCTGCCGTGCCCTAAGAGGCGCGAGGCATTCACCAAGAAGTCATGCGATTCCTCGTGTGTGAGGTTGCCGATGGTCGAGCCAGAGAAGAAGCCGAGCCGCCGGCCGGCGGGCACGCGATCAAGGTTTCGGGTCTTCGTGAAGTCTCCAACCACGGGGGTCACTGTCAGACCCGCGCAGTCAGCTTTCAAGCGCTGTGCCGCCTCGGCAAGAAAGGCCTCCGAGACGTCGATGGGAACATAGGTCCGCAAGCCCTCAAGGGCCTCAATGAGAAGGCGCGTCTTTCGGCTGGAGCCCGAGCCGAACTCGACCAACGTATCGACATCACCTGCAGCATCGGCGATCTCGGCGCCATGGGTCAGGAGCAAACCCATCTCGGTTCGGGTGGGGTAGTATTCGTCGAGCTTGGTAATCTCTTCGAACAGCGCCGAGCCCGTTTCGTCATAGAGGAAACGCGATGGGATGCTGCGGGGGACGTGGGTCAGACCGCTCAAGACCGCATCGGCAAACTCGGCCGCCTCATCCGAGAGCGCGGCGGAATCGAAGGCGCGGCTGTCGTCCGACAGTTCGCCACGAGCCTGAGCGGACGTTGTTGAGTGCGCCATCAAGCGTCTGCCGCCAAGCGCAATCCAGTGAACTGCCAGCGCTGATGTGGATAGAAGAAATTTCGGTAGGTGCGCCTGAGATGTCCATCCGGTGTGGCACAGGATCCGCCCTTGAGGACGAACTGGTTGCACATGAATTTGCCGTTGTACTCGCCAACCGCACCGGGCGCGGGACTAAAGCCCGGATAGGGGTGGTAGGCGCTTGCTGTCCACTCCCAGACATCGCCGAACATCTGGGTCAGCCCTGAATTGCTCGGGGCGGGCAGGGGGCACAGATGGTTGCCACCGAGCGTGCGACCGTTCTCCGATACGTGTTCGGATGCGTGCTCCCACTCAAATTCCGAAGGCAGTCGGCAGCCCGCCCAGCGCGCGAATGCGTCCGCCTCGAAAAAGCTCACATGGGTCACAGGTGCGCCCAAGTCCACGGAGCGACGTCCCAAAAGGCTCATTTGGTGATAGCCGCTGTCGGTCTTCTCGAAATAGAGCGGTCCGCGCCAGCCCTCAGCCTTGATGGTGTTCCAACCATCGGCAAGCCACAGCGTTGAGATCTCGTAGCCGCCATCCTCGATAAAGGCGATCCACTCTTCATTGGTGACGCAGCGACTGGCGAGTTTGAAGGGGCGAAGCAATTGTTCGTGCCGCGGCCCTTCGTTGTCGTAGGCAAAGCCATCGCCGTCATGGCCAATTTTGAAGACACCACCGTCGAAGGCGCTGAACGTCAAGGGCTCTGGTACCGAAGGTAAAACAGGGCTCTTGTCCTCGCGATAAGCAGGCTTGAGTGGCTGGGACGCAAACAGGCTCAAAATATCGGTCAACAGCAACTCTTGATGCTGTTGCTCGTGATTGATGCCAAGTTCCACAAGCGCTGCTGCCTCATCCGCCACATCCGCCTCGAAGAGACCGTCGAGAGATTCGTCGACATAGGCACGATAGGCCCGGACTTCGTCGCAGGACGGGCGCGTCAGCAATCCGCGAAAGGGTCTTGGATGACGCGTGCCGACGGTCTCGTAGTAGGAGTTGAAGCAATACTCAAAGCGGTCATTGAAGCGCTTGTAGTCCGGCAGGAAGCGGGACAGCACGAAAGCCTCGAAGAACCAGGTCGTGTGGGCCAGATGCCACTTCGTCGGGCTCGCATCGTCCATGGCCTGAACAACTTGGTCCTCGTCGCTCAGCGGCACGGCGAGTTCAACCGAAAGCCCGCGCGTCTTTGAAATACGGTCTTTCAGCACGTCGGCTCTGGTGGGGCGCTTCCGCCTCGGTTCGGCGAGGACGGTATGGGTGAGGCTCATAGTTCCTCCCGTGGGCCTTCGTGGTTTGGAATATTTGGGCTTTGGAATGCCTGAGTTTTGGAATGCCTGGGCCATCGTCACGTGGTCAGCGTTTCGCTGCTTGTTCCATATCTCTAAACGAGCAACCATGCACAATTCCGTGACGATGGTCTGACTTTTTCTAGGATTTTTTCCGTGAGTTCTCCCGAGCAGGACCCCCTCATTGCATTCGATGGACGCCAATCGGAGGCCGCCGCCGCGTTGCAGCGTGGCGTTTGCCGGACACTGCGCGCGCGCGGGCACTCCGTGATCGCGGAACTGCCTTTGGCCAATGGACGGCGCGCCGATGTGGTCGGGCTTTCGCCCTCGGGCGACGTCACTATTGTTGAAATCAAGTCGTGCTTGACCGACTACCGCACGGACGGCAAATGGCATGAATACGTCGACTTTTGCGACCGGCTCTACTTCGCCGTCGCCGCGGACTTTCCGCACGAAGTCATTCCCGAAAATGCAGGGCTCATTCTCGCGGACCGCTATGGCGCGGAGGTTGTGCGCGATCCCGTTGTGGAACGGCTCAATGCCGCCCGGCGTAAAGCGATGATGTTGTGCTTCGCCCGCGCAGCTGCACTCCGTCTCCAGCATCACCTCGACCCCGGATGCGGTTTGAGGAGTTGAGCGGTGCATCGTTACTTGGGCGCGCGCTTGGCGAGAATGCGTTGCAGCGTGCGGCGGTGCATATTGAGCCGCCGCGCGGTTTCCGAGACATTGCGGTTGCAAAGCTCATAGACGCGCTGAATGTGCTCCCAACGTACGCGGTCGGCCGACATGGGATTTTCCGGAGGTTGCGCCTTGTCGTCCGGTGAGGCGAGCAGCGCACTGTAGACGTCGTCAGCATCCGCGGGCTTTGCCAGATAGTCCACCGCGCCGATCTTCACAGCCGATACGGCGGTTGCGATATTTCCGTAACCTGTCAGCACTACCGCGCGCGATTCCGGACGCAGCTCTTTAAGCGTCGCGATCACGTCGATTCCATTGCCGTCCTCAAGGCGCATGTCCACGACGGCGAACGCTGGTGGCCGATGCCGCAAAAGAGCAAGGCCTTCCTCGACGGAGGCTGCAGCCTCGACATCGAATCCGCGCGCTTCCATCGCGCGAGTCAATCGTTGCAGAAATGCAGGATCGTCATCGACGATCAGCAGAGTGTTGTCCTGCGGCGGTGCGCTGAGTTCTTCTGGCATAATCGGTACCGGCTGGAGATCCATAGACCTGCTCCTTTGACGGAGTCAGAGCCCCGCCCGGGCGCAATCTCCGAGAGGCAGTTGTGATTTTTGTTACCCTAAGCAGCTTTGCGTAGAAGTAAGGTCTCTGGCGGAGCGTGACAAGTCTTTGCCATTTGGGCCAATGGTTAATGGGGCCTGATTCACTGATAGACCGCTATGGATGCGGCGTGGTCGGCGGAGCCGTTAGAGCGAAAACTTCAAAAGAACTCCCCAACAAGAGCGGGCAATTAGACAAAGTGCTCGGGTTCAGAGCAATATTGCGGGGTCTCAAATGCTATCCGCGGCCAGACTACAGTCACCGTCGCCCCAGTCGCCGGCTCGGGCCGATTGGCTACCTCCAGCCGCGCGCCGGCGCGCCCAAGCAGCGTTTTTGCGATGAAGAAGCCCAGCCCCATGCCAGTGCCCGTATGCTTGGCCTCGTCCCCGTTCCTGTCCTGCGCGGGCCGTGTTGTCACGAACGGCTCTCCCAATTGTTCAAGGACATCCGGTGGAAATCCCTCGCCATCATCTGTGATAACGATCCGAACCTCGTCCCGGGACCAGGTTGAATCAACGGTGACCTGTTCCTTGGCGAAGTCGATTGCGTTCTCAACGAGATTACCGAGACTGTAAATCACGCCCGGGTTCCGGAAGGCCACCGGTTCGCTGGCCCCATCGCTCTCCGGTGCGATACCTAGTTGCGGGCGGGATGTGACCTTGATGGGGACAGACAGCAGGCGACAGGGTTCCACCACTTCGTCGATAAGATGACTGACAGGCATGCACGAGACGATGATGTCGAGTTCCTCGGAGCGCGCGGTCAACTCTTGCAGAATATCGCGGCAGCGTTCGGCCTGGGTGCGCACAAGAAGAAGGTCGTCATAGGTGGGATCGGTCTCTTTTGTCTCGTTCAACAATTCCTTGGTGGCGACGGCGATTGTGGCAAGCGGCGTACCTAAGCCATGTGCAGCCGCGGCCGCCATGCCGTCAAGCGCCGAGAGCTTCTGTTCGCGAGCAAGCACCATCTCCGTGGCCGCCAAGGCTTCCGCCATGCGACGATTTTCCTCAGCGGTCCTTCTGGAATACAAACCCATGAAGATAATCCCAAGGACCACAGCGACCCAGACGCCCATCTCATAGAGGTCGGGCAGGCGCATATCTGGGCCTTCGGGCCAGGGAAGTGTTCGATGAAAGGGGACGAGGACGGTTGTGACGGCAATCGCGAGCACGCCGAGCGCTATCGTGACTGGCAAGGGCAGCGTCGATGCCGAGACGATGACCGGCGCGATCAACAAGAACGCGAACGGGTTCTCCAATCCGCCAGTGAGAAAGAGCAAGATAGCGAGTTGGATGATGTCGTAGCCCAGCACGAGGAAGGCGGCCCGGCTGCTGAGACGTTGGCTCGCGGGATAGCGGATCCGAAGTACCACGTTGAGCCAAGCGGACAGGGAGATTACGGCGAAGCACCAGTCGGTCGGCAGCTCCATCCCCAGTCCCCAATGGACAACGACGACAGTCAGGCTTTGGCCCAACACGGCAAGCCAGCGCAGGCGCACGATGGTATGCAGGCGTAAACGGCTATGGCCGACGTGCAGCCATTCGGGAGTGGTGCTTTCAGAGACTGTTTGACGACTGTCGAGCAGGGCCATGCGGGAAACCTAGCACGGTGCGAGAAGCTATAATTCCGACAAACATCTCCCGTACCGCAAGACGATCAGGAAGCACAATTCTGCCAAAACGGAAACGGCAAGCGATTGGCCTATTGCCGCCCAGTATGGAAGGACATCGCCCAGGTGGCGCGGGACATCTCCGAACAAAATAGCGCCATTGCTACAACCGGCCCTCTACCGATCGTGGTGGATAGTCTGGCGAAGCACTATGGCACTGTGACGGCAGTCGACTCGATCAGCTTTACGATCGAGCCGGGCACGATCGTAGCGCTGCTCGGCGGTAACGGTGCGGGCAAGACGACGACCATCGCCATGCTGCTCGGGCTCATCCGGCCAAGTGCGGGCGAAGTTCGTGTATTTGGTGCCGATATCGCTCGCGATCGCTACGCCGTGGCGCAGCGTATGAACTTCCAAAGCCCCTATGTGGATCTGCCGCAGCGACTCACGGTGAGACAGAACCTGATGGTCTATGCGGGCCTCTATGGCATCGCAAATGCGCAAGAGCGCCTCGAAGGCGTGGCCGCGCAGCTCCAGATCGATGTGCTTCTTGACCGGCCCACCGGCAAACTTTCGGCAGGGCAAAAGACACGCGTCGGCCTCGCCAAAGCGCTGCTCAACGCGCCAGAACTCTTGCTGCTCGACGAACCCACCGCATCTCTCGATCCCGATACCGCCGACTGGGTGCGCCAAACCCTCATGGCCTATGCACGAGCTCGGCATGCAACGCTTCTGATCGCCTCTCACAATATGAACGAGGTCGAGCGTCTTGCCGATCGTGTCATCCTGCTGCAAGCCGGTCGCATCGTTGAGGACGAGACGCCGACCGCGCTCATCGCCGCCTATGGTCGCGAGACCCTCGAGGACGTGTTCTTGGATGTTGTCCGTGGCCGTTCCGTAACAGGCCGATCCGATACCGCCGCAAGGAGAGCCTCGTGAGCGTGCGCGATACCATGAGCGGGCCGGAGCCCGTTCTGTTGCCACCGACAGGCTTGATGGCTTCGCTCCGCCGAGTCCGCGCGCTACTGCGGCGCTACATCTACTTGCTGCGAAGCTCCAGCGTGCGTCTGGTGGAGCTCATCTATTGGCCATTTCTCCAAATGCTGACATGGGGGTTCCTGCAGAAGTTTCTGGCAAGCACACAAAATCCCTATGCCAAAGGGGCGGGCGTTCTCATCGGCGCGGTGCTGCTATGGGATATTTTGTTTCGCTCCAATCTTGGGTTCTTCACAACATTCATTGAGGAAATGTGGTCGCGCAATCTCGGCAATCTCTTGATCAGTCCTTTGCGGCCCGCAGAGCTCGTCTCAGCACTCTGCTTGTGGAGTGTTCTGCGGCTCTCCATTGGGATGTTGCCGGTCACGATTGCCGCCTTCTTTATTTTCGGCTTCAATCTCCTTGATCTTGGGGTCTGGCTTGCGGTGTTCTTCTGCATGCTGGTGCTGACAAGCTGGTCGCTGGGCCTGATCGCGGCTGGTGTCATGTTGCGCTATGGGCTTGGGGCTGAGGAGTTGGCGTGGTCGCTGGCCTTTTTGTTGCTCCCAATCACATGTGTCTATTATCCTTTGTCCGCGTTGCCGGGCTGGCTGCAGCCTGTTGCGCTTGCGCTGCCGCCTACTCACGTATTTGAAGGCATGCGCGCGATCCTCTTGGAGCATCGATTCGATGCGCAGGATTTGTGGTGGGCGTTTGGATTGAATGTGATTTATCTGGCCGTGGGATACGCCGTGTTCAGTTGGTTCCTAAGCAGTGCGCGTGACAACGGTTCGTTGCTGCAACTTGGCGAGTAAGGCGATGCGACGTTCTTTTGTTTTGGTGATTGTCGGCGGGTTCTTACTTGGAGTCTTGATCGGTCTGGGCGCGCTAATTTTGAACTCAGGCAACCAACAGCCCGGCCGCGTGGTGACGAGCGGCAAAGCCCTGGTCGGCGGTCCGTTCGAGCTTGTCGGTAAGGGCGGCAAGGTCGTGACCGACAAGGATTTCCACGGCCGCAACATGCTGGTCTTCTTCGGCTTCACGCGCTGTCCCGATATCTGCCCAGCCGAACTGCAGGTCATGGCGACCGCGCTGGATGATTTGGGAGACAAGGCCGACAAGGTCGTCCCGGTCTTCATCACGCTCGACCCAGAGCGCGACACTCCGGATTCCGTTGCAGCCTATGTGGAGAATTTCGGGCCGAGCTTCGTGGGGCTGTCCGGCTCACCTGAGGCGATTAAGAGCGCCGCGAAGGCCTACCGCGTCGCCTACCAAAAATATCAAGACGAGAGCATGGGCGACAATTACAGCATCGATCATTCCGCTCTTGCTTATTTTATGGGGCCAGACGGTGAATTTCTCACCCATGTCCCATACGGCACGCCACCCAAGAAAATGGCTGAAATATTAGGCCGTTATCTCTAGATCCGCCTCGGATGGTCCCCTGCGGCCATCTGTCATTGCACAGCAGCATAGAATCACCATTTGATTTCGCGATGCAGCATTATGATGAGCTGCGTCGGAGGCATCAATGCTGTACCACCTTTATGAGTTGAACCAGGCTGCGCTACAGCCGGCCCGGGCGACGGCGGAAGCTTACCGGATGTTGTGTCGCAATCCACTGAACCCGGCGGCCCATACGGTGATGGGTCGCGGGGCTGCGGCGGCCCTTGAGCTGTTCGAGCGTTCGACCCGCCGGTACGGAGAGCCGAGCTGGGAGATTGATTCGGTGATCGCGCATGGCCGCGATGTGGCCGTGAAGCCCGTCACCGTCCGATCCAAGCCCTTTTGCAATCTCGTGCATTTCGAGCGTGGTCTACCCAAGGCAGAGCAGAACAATGACCCAAAAGTACTGCTCGTGGCGCCCATGGCGGGTCATTTCTCGACGCTGCTTTGCGGCACTGCGCGAGACTTTCTGCCCGACCACGATGTCTACGTCACCGAGTGGATCGATGCGCGCTTCGTTCCGCGGGTTGCAGGTCCATTCGGCCTTGACGTCTATATTGACTACATCATTGAATTTATTAAGAGTTTCGGCGGGAACGTGCATGTAGTGGCTGTCTGTCAGCCGACGGTTCCGGTGTTTGCGGCCGTATCGCTCATGGAGGCTATCCGCGACCGAAGCGTGCCGCGGTCCATGGTGCTGATGGCCGGCCCGATCGATGCGCGCAAGAGTCCGACGGCCGTCAACAAATATGCGACGGGCAAGCCGCTTAGCTGGTTCCGCCAAAATGTTATCACCCAGGTGCCCTTTCCCTACCCGGGCCATATGCGCCTTGTTTATCCTGGGTTTCTGCAGCTTTCGGGCTTCATGGGGATGAATCTGGACCGGCATATCAATGCCCACCGCGATCTCTTCCACAATCTGATCCAGGGCGATGGGGATTCGGCCGCCAAGCACCGGGAGTTTTATGACGAGTTTCTGGCCGTGATGGATCTCTCGGCGGACTATTATCTGCAGACGATTGAGACCGTGTTCATGGAGCACCGGCTGCCCAAAGGCGAGATGCGCCATCATGGGATGCTTGTGGATCCATCGCGGATCAAGCGCGTGCCCGTCATGACGGTCGAGGGCCAAAAGGACGACATCACCGGAATCGGCCAAACAGAAGCCGCGCTGGCTTTGTGCAAAAACCTTCCCGACAACATGCGCGATCATCATCTGCAGCACGGCGTCGGACACTACGGCGTCTTCAATGGAACCCGCTTTCGTGAAGAGATTCTGCCGAAGGTCCGGACATTTATCAGGCGTCATCAGCGGCCGAGAACCATGCTCCAGCGCGTCCTGGCGCGGGTTGCTTGAGCCCGAGTGGTGCGCGTTCCCGCAAGCCCCTGTGCTATGCTGGCTCCTGCAGATTCGGTGGCCATTTGAGGGGTGCAGTCGGGAGCCTGGCATGCTGAAGCGGCTCAATCTCGGGCGCGGCGAGACCATGGAAATTGAAATTCGGGGCATGGACATTCCCATGCTCCTTCGGCGCAGCGCGCGAGCAAGGCGGTTCAGCCTGCAGATCAGTGAGGCCCGCAGAGGAGCAGTGCTCACGATGCCCGCCTATTCGAGCCTCAGAGAAGCCGAGCAATTTCTGTCGCGCCACCTGGAGTGGCTGAAGGAACGTTTGGCGGTCCTGCCGGACCCTGTCCCCTTCACCTATGGCGCGATCGTCCCGTTACGCGGGCTTGCTCATGTGCTGACGTTTGCCGGGCCGGTACGCCGCCGTGGGGTCGTGTGGATCGAGGAGCCTGAGGACGCGAGAATCGCCCCTGCCTGGCCGGCCGGTGCCGCAGGGCCGAAGGAGCGCTTGCCGCGCCTGCATGTCTCCGGCGACGCAGCCCATGCGCCGCGTCGTCTGCTCGACTGGCTGAGGCGTCAGGCGCACGCCGATCTCCGGCTCCGTGTGGAAATCCACGCCAATCGGCTCGGCCTCTCGCCAAAGCGCATTTATGTTCGCGATCAGACGACGCGCTGGGGCTCATGTTCCTCCACTGGGGCGCTGTCCTTCTCCTGGCGGCTTATTCTCGCGCCGCCCTTCGTGCTTGACTATCTCGCCGTGCATGAGGTCGCTCATCTTGCCCATATGAATCATGGGCGGCGTTTTTGGGCGCTTGTGGCGCGCGCCATGCCTCGGCATGAAGAGGCGCGAGACTGGCTGCACACGCACGGATCGAGTCTCCACGCTTATGGGGCCGATGGCTTCGCAAAGCCCTGCCAAGAGGGATCGCTCAATGCCAGCATCGAATGAGGGTGAGGGGCGGTCTGCGCCGATCTCAGCCTTGCCGCGATAGAGGTTCTAGCCTCCGCCGAAGAAGCCAATCACGCGCTGGTAGAACGGCTTTGATGCGCCGCTGCGATTTGCACTGCGCACATCAAAGTTGAACGGCAGGCGTGTGGCGATGGCGTCTTGACCGCGCTTGCCGGGAAGGGCGATCGGCTTCTTGCCCTTATGCGCGCTGAGCATAATGTCATGCCAAAGCTCAGCGGGAAGCGATCCGCCGGTCACTTTCTTCATGGCGGAATTGTCGTCATTGCCGATCCATACGCCCCCGACGTAGTGCGCCGTGTAGCCAACGAACCAGGCATCGCGCGAATTTTGGGTGGTACCGGTCTTGCCGCCGGCCGGATGCCGGGGGATAGCTGCCCGCTTTGCCGTTCCGCGTGTGACGACCGCGCTCAGCATGTCGTTCATGGCGCCCACATGGTAGGGCGCTACCACCTGGCCCGCAGACGATCGGTGCCGCTTATACAACACTGCGCCATTGTCGCTTCGGATGCGCGTGATGACATGGGGCAGGACGCGCGATCCCCCGTTCGCAAACGGTGCGTAGGCGCCGGCGAGTTCAAGCAGCGTCACCTCGGAGGTGCCGAGCGCAAGCGAAGCCGTTGCATGGAGCGTCGAACGGATGCCAAGCCGCTGTGCCGTCTGCGCGACACGGCCAGGCCCGACAGTTGCTGTCAGCTTGACCGCCACTGTGTTCAGCGAGTGGGCCATGGCATAGCGCAACGTTACCTTACCTCTATAGGTGTTCGTGTAGTTCGCCGGTTTCCAGCCGCGGATATTGACCGGCCCGTCAATCGCAATGGAGTTCGGAGAATATCCCGCCTCGAGCGCGGCCAAATATACAAAGGGCTTGAAGGCGGAGCCAGGCTGCCGCCGCGCATTCAGCGCCCGGTCGTAAGGGCTATTCTTGTAAGAGCGGCCACCCACGAGCGCGCGCACCGCACCGGACCGGGGCTCAAGCACGACCACGGCGCCCTCGCCGGCGCGAAGTTTCCGGCCCTCGCCGTCGAGCAATTTGCGCAAGCGCTCTTGTGTGACACGCTGTAGGCGTGGATCGATCGTAGTCTCCACGATCAGCGCGTCGTCATGATTGCCCACATACTCAGGCAGCAATGCCGCGACCCAATCGACGGCGTAGGGGTAGCCTGTGTCGTCTCCCTTGGCCCGCAAGGCCAACGACTGCTTTCTAGCTTTGCGCGCCTGGTCCTCGGTCAGGAAACCTGCGGCGACCATGTTGTCGAGAACGATCTGGGCGCGGCCCGACGCAATGCGAACACTACGCGTTGGCGCATAGCGCGACGGCGCTTTCAAAAGGCCAGCAAGCATCGCCGATTGCGGCAGCGTCACGTTGCGCGCCGATTTGCCGAAATAGTGGCGCGCCGCTGCCTCGACGCCGAACGTGCCGCCGCCGAGATAAACGCGGTTGAGATAAAGCTCCAGGATTTCGTCCTTGGAAAAGCGCTGTTCCAGCCACACGGTGTAGATCAGCTCTTCGAGCTTGCGCGTGAGTGTTCGCTCGGGCTTTAGGAACAGGTTCTTGGCAAGTTGCTGAGTGATGGTCGATCCGCCCTGGACCACCGTCCCGGCCCTGAAGTTACGATAGCTCGCGCGGGCCATGCCCACCGGATCGATGCCCCAATGGTCGTAGAAGCGCCGGTCCTCCGTTGCCATCACCGCTTTGATGAGGTGGTCGGGCAGGACGTCGATTCGGATATGACCGCGGCGCAAGCCCCGCTCGGCAAGGACCGTCCCATCAGCGGCCAAGATGCTCACATTCGGCGGCCGGTCATCGAGCGTGGCGAGGACGGGGTCTGGCACGCGTGAAATGAAAAATGCGACGGCGCCGGTCAGAATGATCGTGCCCCACATCGAGGCTATGAGACCGAAACGGGCAGCACGGAACAGATAGGGGTGGCGCTGAGAGGTGCGCTTGTGCCGGGCCCAAAGGCTCCCACGGCGCCGTTGCGACCGCCGCCGCGACGGCGGTCTGCGCCGGGAAGGCACCTTGGATGCCGCAGGCTTAGGGCTCGTGCGCCTTTGGCCCTTGCCTTGAGGTTTGGCCTTGCGCTTCGCGCCACTCATTCGAACGCAGACTCCACTGAAGACGCATGGAACTGGCCTTGCCGCCAGACATGGCGCAATCGCAAGGCCATAGGCCTTGCAACCTAGGCCATGCATGTTGCCATGGCGTTAAGGCAACCATGTCTAAATGGCCCTAAGGAAATGGAGGGTTTGGCCGTCCGGTTAGACGTCCAAGTTGGCCACTTGCAGCGCGTTTTCCTGTATGAATTCGCGCCTGGGCTCCACCACATCGCCCATCAGCCGCGAGAAGATATCGTCGGCATCCTCGCCTTCGCGAATCTTCACCTGCAAGATGGTGCGGCTATCGACGTCGAGTGTCGTCTCCCAGAGCTGCTCCGGGTTCATCTCGCCAAGGCCCTTATAGCGCTGTAGGGAGAGGCCCTTCTGCCCCGTCTCCATCACCGCGTTCAGCAGATCGGACGGCCCGTATACGGTGAGGCTGGTCTCTTTGCGCTTCAGTGCGGCAGGCTTGGCATAGACCTCTTGAAGATGCTCGGCGTACCGATCGAGCTTGCGGGCATCTGAGGAGGCGATAAACGGTCCGTCGATCAGGTGGGACTCCATCACACCGCGAAGTTCGCGCCAGAACCGAAGTCCGCCCTCGGAAAGGGCTTCGCCCTCCCAGCCCTGTTCTGTCTCATCAGACAGGGCATCGAGTCTTCGCGCAATATAGGCCGCGGCCTCCTGGGCCTGTTTCTCGTCCTTGAGCAGAGTTGGGTTCAGGACGCCGGCGATCGCTGCCTGTTCAATGACGAAGCGCGGATAGCGGCTATGAAGACCACCGAGGATGCCTGTGACCTTTCGGGCTGTCTCGACGATGTCATGTAAATCGGCACCCGCGCGCGCGGCGTCATCGCCTGTCACGAGCACGGCATCTTGAAGGCCCTCACCGATGAGATAGTCCTGAAGACTACTTTCGTCCTTGAGGTAGCGCTCCTGCTGGCCGCGCTTCACCCGGTAGAGGGGAGGCTGCGCGATAAAGAGATGGCCTGCTTCGATAATCTCCGGCATTTGCCGATAGAAGAAGGTGAGCAGCAGCGTGCGGATATGAGAGCCGTCCACATCGGCATCCGTCATGATGATGATCTTGTGGTAGCGGAGTTTCCCGACATCGAACTCATCGCCGATGCTCGTCCCAAGCGCCGTAATGAGCGTGCCGATCTCGGCGCTCGACAGCATCTTGTCAATCCGCGCGCGTTCCACGTTGAGGATCTTACCGCGCAAAGGCAGGACCGCCTGAAAGCCCCGCTCGCGCGCTTGTTTGGCACTGCCGCCAGCTGAATCGCCCTCGACCAGAAATAGTTCAGACTTTGCCGGATCCCGCTCCTGACAGTCGGCGAGCTTGCCGGGCAGCGAGGCAAAATCGAGCGCGCCTTTGCGCCTTGTCAGTTCGCGCGCCTTGCGTGCTGCCTCGCGCGCGGAAGCCGCCTCCACGATCTTCTGTACGATATTGCGCGCCTCGTTCGGATTCTCCTCGAACCACTGCGAAAGCCGTTCGGCGATCACGCTCTCCACCACGGGGCGCACCTCGGAGGAGACAAGCTTGTCTTTGGTCTGACTTGAGAATTTCGGGTCCGGCACTTTCACCGAAAGAACGCATGTCAGCCCTTCGCGGGCATCATCGCCTGTGAGCGACACTTTCTCTTTCTTAGCGATGCCGGACTCGGCCGCATACGTATTCACCGTCCGGGTGAGCGCTGCTCGGAAGCCGGCCAAATGGGCGCCGCCGTCGCGTTGTGGAATGTTGTTCGTGAAACACAAGACGTTCTCGTGGTAGCTGTCGTTCCACCACAATGCGGCTTCCACGGTGGTGCCGCCGAGGGTCTTCTCCACAACGACCGGTTCGGAGATGAGCGCGTGTTTGGTGCGGTCGAGAAACTGCACAAAGGCGCGCAACCCGCCATCGTAGTGCATCTCCTCGGATTTCGGCTCAACACCGCGCAAATCGTTCAGAATGATGCGGACGCCTGAGTTCAGAAAGGCGAGTTCGCGTAAGCGATGCTCCAGCGTTGCATAGTCGAAGTCGACCATTGTGAAAGTTTCCGCCGATGGCACGAATGTAATTTGTGTTCCCGTCTTGCCGTCCGAGTCGCCAGCAACCGACAGAGGTCCTTCGGCCACGCCATGAACGAAGCGCATCGAATATTCCTTGCCGCCGCGCCAGATCTTGAGTTCGAGCATGCTGGAGAGCGCGTTCACGACGGAGACGCCAACGCCATGAAGGCCGCCTGAGACTTTGTAGGAGTTCTGGTCGAACTTTCCGCCCGCATGGAGCTGGGTCATAATGACCTCCGCCGCCGAGATCCCTTCGCCTTCGTGAATCTCGGTTGGGATGCCGCGCCCGTTGTCGTTCACGGTCACGGAGCCATCGGCGTTGAGCGTCACGTTGATCGCGTCGCAATACCCGGCGAGCGATTCATCAATGGCGTTGTCGACCACTTCATAGACCATGTGGTGCAGGCCGGAGCCGTCATCGGTGTCGCCGATATACATGCCTGGCCGCTTGCGCACCGCATCAAGGCCTTTCAGCACTTTGATCGATTCGGCGCCGTAATCGGCCGCGGCTTCCGCCTTACGTTTGGCAGCTGATGTCATGGTCTTTGGAGTTTCTTTGAAAGTCGTCATTAGCCCAGCGGGAGGTGCCGGAAGGATTCTTAATCACATCCCTATCATACCCCGATTCACGGCCAAGATTTGAGCATCTTGAGAAATCGGTGAAAAAAGTTCCTTGTCTGTTCCCGTCATCCATGCTTGGACGCCAAGCCTTAAAATCTCGTCGAAAAGCGCTTTTCTGCGCAACGCATCGAGATGGGCCGCGACTTCGTCCAGAAGGAGGAGCGGGGAGGTCCCTTCAAGCATCTTGATCAGCTCGGCTTTGGCGAGAACGAGCCCCAGCAACAGAGCCTTCTGCTCACCGGACGAACACTGCGCCGCAGGCGCATTTTTCGGTCCGTGTATCACCAAGAGGTCGCTTCGATGGGGGCCTTCAAGGGTGCGCGAGGCCGCACGGTCGCGGTCCCGGCCTTCCTCTAGAACAATGCGGAAGGCATCTTCGGCCTCCGTTGCCGATCGCATCGAAAGATCTGCCTCGAGCGTCCCGTGGAGGGAGAGCACCGCGTGCGGGAAGGGGCTTTGTCCCTCCGCTTTTTGGGCCTGCGCCTCTCGCGTCTCCTCAATGAGGGCCGTCAGCCGTTCCACCGCATCAAGACGAGCCGCAGCGATAGCCACCCCTGCCTCGGCCATTTGCTCCTCAAGGCCCTCGAACAGGGCTGCGGAATACTCCCGCATCTGAAACAGGCGGTTGCGCTGGCGCATGGCGCGTTCGTAGCGATTGAGCGAGGTGCGCATGCCTGGCGCGATGGCATGCACAAGCCGGTCGAGAAAGCGCCGCCGGTCAGAGCCACCCCCGACGAACAACCCATCCATGGCTGGGATTAGGAAGACGTGTTTGACGTACTCGCCGAGCGCGCCTGTGCTTCGGTCCTTGCCGGCGATGCGAACGGTGCGACCCGCGCCGTCCTCCCGCGCATTTGCAAGCAGGCCTGTGCCGATTTCGATGTCGCCGTGGCGCGTCGCAACGGTGGCAGCGATGGCGAACCCACCCTGTCCGTCTTGTCTTGCAAGTTCGGCGTAAGGGCGTCCCCGCAAGCCGTGGCCTGCACCAAGCAGGGAAACGGCTTCGAGGAGGTTGGTCTTGCCCGAGCCGTTGTCACCAACGAGCACCACAGGGCGTGCATCGAGATCGAGCCGCGCTGTGTCGTAGTTGCGAAAGTCGGTGAGCTTCAGGGTGCGAACGGCAAGACGCATCGAGTCATCCTTGCAGGACTCTCGCCCACGCGCAGCCGCTAGATCGAGTTCGGTCTCGTCTTCACGCGGGCTCGCGGTCATACCCGCATCGGCATCAGCACGTAGAGCGTGGACGTGTCCTTCACGTCACGCACGATCGTGGGCGAGCCAGGGCCGGCAAATAGGAACTCGGCTGATTCGCTCTCAAGATGCTTCGAGATATCAAGCAAGTAGCGGGCATTGAACCCGATCTCGAGCGGATCGAGGGCATAGGCCACTGCAAGTTCCTCCGTGGCACTCCCTGAATCGGGGTTGTTCACCGACAGGGTCAGCTTGTCCTCGCTGAGCGCCAGCTTGACGGCGCGGCCTTTGTCACTGGAGAGTGTCGAGACGCGGTCCACAGCCTGTTCGAACGTGCTGTTGTCCAGTTCGAGCCGCTTGTCGTTGCCTTGCGGGATCACGCGGCCATAGTCGGGGAACGTGCCATCGATCAGCTTCGATGTGAGGACAACATGCCCCGCTGAAACGCGGATCTTCGATGACGACAGCTCGATGCGGACCTCGAGATCTTCATCCTCAACCAGTCTCAAAAGGTCGCTGACAGTCTTGCGCGGTACGATTACGCCCGGCATGCCGCTCGCCCCTGAGGGAAGCGCCATTTCTACCTGAGCGAGCCGGTGACCGTCCGTGGCGACCGCGCGCAAGGTGGCAGAGCCGTCCGTCTCTGCCTCGTGCAGATAGATGCCGTTGAGATAATAGCGCGTCTCTTCCGTTGAAATGGCGAAGCTTGTTTTCTCAATCAGCCGCTTGAGATCGCCTGCGGGCAAGGTGAAGGCGTAATCGAGGTTCTCCACGGACAGGGCCGGGAAATCGTCGGCCGGCAGCGTCTGAAGCGAGAACTGCGCAGGCCCGGAGGTGATGACGAGACGTTCCTGTTTCGCATCGTGCTCAAACGAAATGTCGCCGTCCGGGAGCTTGCGTACGATGTCGTTGAACATATGTGCAGGTACTGTCACGGCCCCGTCTTCGGACGTTGTGCAGTCGATGGTCTCGACGACTTCCATGTCGAGATCGGTCGCGGTCAGCCTCAAGGCATTCGCGCCGGCGACCAGCAACACGTTTGATAGGATTGGGATCGTGTTTCGCCTTTCGACCACGCTCGCGACGTGGGCGAGGGCCTTGGCGAGTCCCGGCTTTCCGATAGTAAGGCGCATAGTTGGAGAGTACCCCGAAAGCTTGCATCATGTCCGCTGGATGGCCCCGGTCCGAAGCTCATATCCAGGCTTCTGTTCGGCAAAAGCAAATCTATTCCAGCCCGGGCGGAGCTTTGGCGGGTCGGGCGAAAGCCCGCAGCCGAAAAAGCCGTACGAACTTGCAGCGCTGCGCCGCAATTTGCAAGAGGAGCAAGGGCCCAGAAAGTGCGCTCCAGGCCCTTGGTGGCTCTCCTAGTCGCGGAGCAGGCGCTTGAGGAGTTCGATCTCCTCACGGAGCTGGTTATCGTCCCCCATTAGCTGCTCGATCTTGCGGATGGCGTGCAGCACGGTGGTGTGGTCGCGATTGCCAAAACGGCGCCCGATTTCCGGCAGCGACCGGGAGGTCAGCAGCTTGGCGAGATACATGCCAATTTGCCTTGGCCGCACAATCGACCGGTTGCGCCGTCCGGACAGCAAATCCCCACGGTTGACCCCGTAATGCTTCGAGACTGTTCTGAGGATGTCGTCGATACGAACGCGGCGAGGTTCGGCACCACGCATCAAATCACGGACGATCTGCTCGGCGACTGCGATGGTGACCGGCTCATCTGTGAGCTGATAGCTAGCCCGCAAACGGTGCACCGCACCCTCCAGCTCGCGCCCGCTCTCCGTCAAGCGCTCGGCCAGGAACGCCAGCACCGTATCGGAGACTTCGAGACCACTAGTCTCCGTGCATGCTTCCGAGGCCCGCTTCTCGAGGATTTTGTGGCGCAGATCGTAGTCCATGGCTTTGATCTCTGCGACAAGGCCACCGCCTAGGCGCGAGCGCATCCGCATGTCGAGCTTGTCCAGATGGGTCGGGGCCCGGTCCGCGGCGACCACGACCTGCCGCCCGCCGTCGATCAGCGAGTTCAGCGTGTGGCAGAACTCCTGCTGAATTGTCGGGCCTTGCAAGAACTCCATATCGTCGATCACCAGAATATCGATATTGCGCAGCTTCTCTTTGAAGGCGAGGGCGTCGCGCGCCCGCAGCGCCTGCACGAAGCCGGACATGAAGCGCTCGGCGGTGAGATACAGTACCTCGGCTTCCGGTTTCTGCTGCTTCACGGCCCATGCAATAGCGTGCAAAAGATGGGTTTTGCCGAGGCCGACATTCCCGTGAAGAAACAACGGATTAAACGGAGACTGCGGGCTTGAGGAGGCCAAAGCGAGCTGCTGCGAGGCCGCATGGGCCAGCTTGTTCGTATCGCCGACCACGAAGCTATTAAAGCTCAAGCGCGGATCGAGTGGGGAGCCCTCGAAGCCTTCATAGACAGTGCGAAGCGGCATCGGCAGCGGCGAGCGGTTAGGCTTACTATTGGCCGGGACCTGGCGCACAGCGGCCACTTCTTTTGGAGGTTCGACCGCGAAATGCGGCTGCCGGACGGTGAATTCCAGCTGCTCCGCGTCCGGCCACTCCCCCTTCGCCTGCCGCAGCACAGCGTCGTAGTAATGGGTCTTCAGCCAATTCCGCAAAAAGCGCGTGGCGACAGTGAGATGGATGACGCCTGCGTCGACGTCACCGATTTCGACTCCTCGAAACCAGCTCGCGTAGACATCTTCCCCCAGTTCACCGCGCAACCGGGCCTTGACCTTCGTCCAAGCTTCGCCTCGCGTGCATTGATCCTCTTGCTGGGCTTCGTGATCGTGTGCCCGTGCCTCTGCCTCTGCCACGATAATTTTCTTCCCTGTTCATTTTTTTGTCGCGCCAATACATACCGCACGCAGATACTTGAGCAGCTAACAAGCGAGACGCTGACTATCCCGACTGTCCCATTGACTAACCCTCCCTAGCCTTGCTGCCAGGGAAGTCCAATTGCTTTCCACCCTATTTGGGTTCCGCGATGTCTGGCGTCGTCGAGTGGGCCTTCGAACCCCTCCGAGACGTTGTGACAGGCGCGATACCCTGACGCCGCCATCACCTTGGCCGCCGCCAAGCTCCGGCTACCCGAACGGCAAATGAAGAAAAGATCGTCGTCGACTTGGACACCGAGCGCCTGCAACTCGTTTGCAAGCCGTTCAGCGAACCGCGGATCCACGGATTGATCGGGAAATGTCTGCCACTCGATGAGGACAGTTCGCCGACCCAGGGGCCCCAGATCGGGAATCCCCACATACGTCCATTCCGCGCGTGTGCGCACATCGATCAATTGCGCTCGAGAGTTCGCCTGGAGCACATTCCAGGCCAAGGCCACATCAACCTCGTCGACCGCGTTTTTGTCCATGTGCGCGCCCAAAATCGAGCATTCTCCCCCAGATTTGCGAGCACGTTACAAGAAATGTTGTCGTGCGGAACACAAGCCCCACTGACTTTGTGAGCACTGCTGTGACAATATTCACAGCTTACGCATAAGCATTACACAAGATTTTCATCACGCCCTACGTTCAAGACAAAGAAAACCTATCTCGGGCAAAAGCCAAGAGCAAGATACTTGATTGTAAGGAGGGGACTTCCCCGTTCGGATGACCAGACTATACACACGCCCTTAGCGCCAATCAAGCAAACGAATTGCGGCTCGTCAGCAGTATTGATCAGTAGACTCCCTGAACGACACGATCCGCAAGCCTCTGTGCAAAAAGCCTGAATCGTTGATGGGACGCATGCGGGCCATTCAAAATCAGGATTTTTTGCGCCATTTCGCGGCGAATTTTTTTTTGGAGGTCAGCCGGTGAAAGAGCGAGCTGGGCCCCTCCGCATGACAGCGCCGTCACGCAATTGATGTCGTAATGTCAACGAATTGAGACCTTTGCGCCGCGCGGGCAAGAGTGCAACCGTAGACAATGCGGCCTGTCCCCGGCTGTGTCGCATGGGCAACAGTGCCCGCAGTCAAGGTGGATGCGTGGGTGAGAGCTGCGGGACCGGTTTGGGTCCGTCGAGGGGATCGCGTTGTCAAATGAAGGGAAGGCTGCGCATGGCATCGTGCAAGAGCCCATCGATGCGCGATGGTGGAAGCGGCGGCTTATGCGCCCGACCTAGGTAGACGTCCTACGCACCCATGGCGCCGACGCGCTTGGCGAGCCGGGACACTTTGCGAGATGCTGCACGGCGATGAAGAATGCCGAGCTGTGCGGTGCGGGCGACAACGGGCTCGGCGACGCGCAAGGCGGCCTGAGCCGCATCCTTGTCGCCCGATGCGATGGCCTCTTCGACCTTGCGGAGCTGAGTCCGCATATTGCTGCGCCGCGTCTTATTGACTGCGGTACGACGGCTAATTTGGCGAACGGCTTTCTTCGCCGACTTGGTATTGGCCATGTTTTTGGATCCTTGAGGGCTGCTTTCGGTCCGCGGTCCCGCGGCTCTCAAAAAGCGCCAGAAGCACGCATTTGACGTGCTCTATAGCGAGCGCCCCTAGATGCGTCAACTGGCCTGGGCAGGCTGTGCGGGGCCAATCCCTCACGCATCTGCATGGCTCCATACCCTGATGGTCGGGGGGTCAGCCGGCGATTCGCCCGCGATGAGACCAAAGGCGTCGCAATGGGGCGAGGCGAAATGAGCCCCCAAGTCGGCTTTAGAGACCCAGTTTTCATGGAAAACCATGAGCCGTGGGGCGTCTGCGGAGATTGGGTCATCAGCGGAGATTGGATAATCAGCGGAGACATGAAGATCGTCGTTGATGCAGCCCATCTCTGCCCGGGTGGGGGCCACAGTGACAGCGGTGCGTCGCGCAGTGCCTGCTCCTTGCCGACTCTTGCGCGAATGCACCTGCTGCGTCCTAGCGGTTCTTGAACTCGGGCTTACGCTTTTCGGTGAAGGCCGCCATGCCCTCTTTTTGATCCTCCGTCGCGAACAGCGAGTAGAACTGGCCACGCTCAAAGCGCGTGCCTTCGGCGAGTGTCGTGGCAAAGCCGCGATTGATCGCTTCCTTGATCATCTTGACCGCATGATGAGACAGGTTGGCAATCTTGGCGGCAACCTTCATGGCCTCGTCTTGCAACTCATCCGCGGGGACGATGCGGCTGACGAGCCCGGCGCGTTCGGCTTCCTCGGCGCGCATATTCCGTCCCGTGAGGCACAGTTCCATGGCCTTGGCTTTGCCCACCGCGCGCGTGAGGCGCTGCGTGCCGCCGGCCCCTGGCATGATCCCAAGATTGATCTCCGGCTGACCGAAGACCGCATTGTCGGCGGCAAGGATGATGTCGCAGGACATGGCAAGTTCGCAGCCCCCGCCCAGGGCATAGCCCGCGACAGCGGCGATAATAGGCTTGCGCGTCTCGCCAATCTTGTCGAAGGGCGCAAGAAAATCGCTGCCATGGGCCTCAACGAAGGTCTTGTTCTGCATCTCCTTGATGTCGACACCCGCCGCGAAGGCCTTCTCATTGCCGGTGATGACAATGCAGCCAATGTTCGGGTCCTGGTCGAAGGCCTTCAGCGCCTTGTTGAGTTCGGCAATGGACTGCGTGTTGAGCGCATTGAGCGCCTTTGGGCGATTGATCTTGATGAGCCCAACGTTGCCCTCGGGCGTCACGATCAATGTCTCATAGGCATTGGTGCTGGGCTCGCCGCCCTTTGCGTTCTGTTCCACATACATCGGTATTCGTTCCCTTATTTCTGGCAGACTGGACAGAAGAAAGTGGACCGGCCGCTTTGCACGATGCGCTGGATCGTGCCGTCGCATCCCTCTTGTGTGCAGGGCTCGCCCGTGCGGCCATAGGTTTTGAAGAAATGCTGGAAGCGGCCGAGCCGTCCGTCGGTGTGGCGATAGTCCCGTAAGGACGAGCCGCCTGCTTTGATCGCGCTTCTCAGAACCGCCTTGATGCTCTTCACCAGCGCGTCCGTCTTTTCGGTCGGTTTGCCGGTCTTTGTGGCAAGGAGGCCGGCACGTTTCGTGGGTGAGATCCTCGCCTCATGCAGCGCTTCGCAGACATAGATATTCCCAAGCCCGGCGATCAAGCGCTGGTCGAGCAGAGTGGCTTTGGTCGTCGTGGTCTTGCCCTTCAGCTTTGCGGCAAGCCAGGCGGTGGACAAATCGTCCCCAAGTGGCTCCACCCCAAGACCCCTGAAGAGGGCATGGCGGTCGAGCATTGAGGCCGGCACCAGGTCCATGATGCCGAAGCGCCGGACGTCTGAATAGCGGATCGCCGCGCCGTCCCCGAGATGAAAGACGATGTGCTCGTGCTTTGGGATTTGCGACGGCTCATGGGCGAAACGGCCTGGCGTGTTGTGGGTGCCATCCGCCTTGTCGATGGCGAACCGACCGGTCATGCCAAGATGCATGACCAGCACCTTGCCGTCATCGAGCCGGGCGAGCAGATATTTCGCGCGCCGGTCCAGGGCCTCGACCGCACGGCCGGTGAGCTGTTCGTCAAACCGATCGGGGAGGGGAAAGCGCAAATCAGCCCGCCGCTGCTCAACATGGGCAATGACATTGCCGACGAGCACGGGCTCAAGCCCTCGGCGCACGGTTTCCACTTCAGGTAGCTCCGGCATGGTGCCTCAATCAGGCGCTCTAATACAGTGCAGAGCAAGATAACCATTATTGCGGCGCAACAATAGCCTGAACTCAGGGCTTAGGCTATTGTCCGCTCCCATGTCAGATGATGTGAAAAATCAGGGCTTTTCAGCGAGCGAGACGAGCTTCGGCTTCGCGCGCGTTCGCGAGGGTGCCCGTCAGGGCCTCGTCAATGCGGTCTTCTCGAAGGTCGCAAGCCGCTACGACCTGATGAACGACCTGATGTCGGGCGGATTGCACCGGCTTTGGAAGGCAGATTTGATCACGACGCTCGCGCCGCCAAAATCGGCGGCGCCATTTGCGCTGATCGACGTTGCGGGCGGCACAGGCGATGTGGCATCGCGCTTTCTCGATGCGGCGGGACCCGGCAGCGAGGCCGTGATCTGCGATATCTCCAAGGAGATGATCGACGAGGGCAAAGCGCGCGCAAATGGCCGTGAGAGGCTCAATTTCGTGCAGGGCAATGCGGAAGATTTGCCGTTCGAATCCGGTCGCTTCGACGCCTATACGATCGCGTTTGGGATCAGAAACGTCACCCATATCGATGTGGCTTTGGGGGAGGCTTACCGCGTGCTGAAACCGGGCGGGCGGATTTTGTGCCTGGAGTTTTCGAACGTGGAGATGCCGCTCCTCGATAGGTTCTACCATGCCTATTCCTTCAACGCGATCCCAGCGTTGGGCCAGATGGTGGCAGGGGATGCCGAATCCTATCGCTACCTCGTGGAAAGCATAAGACGCTTTCCCGATCAGGAACGCTTCGCCCAGATGATAAGAGATGCAGGGTTCGAGCGTGTGCGCTACCGGAACCTGACTGGAGGCATCGCCGCCATTCATTCGGGCTGGCGGCTCTAGATGAGGCGATAGATCTGTGAACGCCATTGCCAACATGGCGCGATTGACGAAGGCGGGGGCAACCCTTGCCTGGAGCGGCGCGCGCGTCCTGCCCGACGACACCAAGCTCTCGGGTCCGCTTGCCGTGTTCGGGCGGGTTACAGCGCCGCTGCGCAAGGGCAAGGGCAACGGCACGGCGTCGGCAAATGAGGCGCGGCTATCCACGGCGCTGACCTCGCTCGGGCCGTCCTACATCAAGCTCGGGCAATTTCTGGCAACGCGCGATGACATTATCGGCCGTGAGCTCGCCCGCGACCTTTCAACCCTGCAGGACCGCCTGCCGCCCTTCTCGCAAGACGATGCTGTCGCCGTGATCGAGGAGGAGCTTGAGGCGCCCATCGACCAGCTATTCGTTGAATTCGGGCCCTCTGTCGCTGCCGCATCCATCGCACAAGTGCATAAGGCAAAGGCCAAGATGCGGAACGGCACGGTGAAGGAGGTTGCCGTGAAGGTGCTGCGCCCCGGCATCGAGCAGCGCTTCAAGAATGACCTTGAATCCTATTTCTTCGCAGCCCGCATGATCGAGCGCGTTCATGCGCCGTCCCGGCGCCTGCGTCCCGTTGCAGTCGTGGATACGCTGGCAAAGTCTGTCGCGATCGAAATGGATCTGCGCATGGAAGCGGCGGCTATTTCTGAGATGGCCGACAATATCAAGGACGACGAAAGTTTCCGCGTGCCGGTCGTCGATTGGACGCGAAGCGCGCGGCGGGTTCTGACGCTGGAATGGATCGATGGGGTTCCCATCAGCGATATTGATGGCCTCAAAGCCGCCGGTCACGATCTGAAGGCGCTGGGTGCATCGCTCATGCAGACCTTCTTGCGCCATGCTCTGCGCGACGGCTTTTTCCATGCCGACATGCATCAGGGAAATCTGTTCGTCGACAAAGACGGTGTGATCGTTGCCGTGGATTTCGGCATCATAGGCCGTTTGGGCATGAAGGAACGGCGCTTCCTTGCGGAGATTCTCTACGGCTTCATCACCCGCGATTACATGCGCGTTGCGCAAGTGCATTTCGATGCGGGCTATGTGCCCCGCAAGCACGCGGTTGCGCAGTTCGCGCAGGCCTTGCGCGCCATTGGCGAGCCGATCATGGACCGGCCCGCCAGCGAGATTTCCATGGCGCAGCTTCTCGGCCAGCTGCTCCAATACACCGAAGTCTTCGACATGGAGACGCGCCCTGAGCTGATCATGCTGCAAAAGACCATGGTCGTTGTGGAAGGTGTGGGCAGGAGCCTCGACCCCGAGCTGAATATGTGGACCGTGTCCGAGCCGATCGTGAAGGAATGGCTTGAGAGCCAGTTGGGCGCGGGCGCGCGCATCGAACAGGCCGCAGAAGGGGCCGCCTCTGTCGGGCGGTTCGTCGGCGATTTGCCCAAACTTCTCAGCCAGGCTGAGCGCACCGCCGATTCCTTTGTGGCCATGGCCGAGGACGGGTTGCGGCTCGACGATGAAAGCGTGGCCCGGCTTGCCAATGCGCAAGCGGCCCAAGATCGCTGGACGCGGCTCGGCATTTGGGTCGGTGCGGCTGCGCTCGTCGTCATCGCGCTGTCGGTGATCTTCTAGGGCCCGGTCCGCAAACGTCGTGTGATATAATAGGTCAGACAGATCAACAGGCAGAGCAGACAGTGCAAGGGAAGCGCATCCTTCTGATCGTCGGGGGTGGGATCGCCGCCTATAAGGCGCTCGACCTCGTTCGCTGCTTGAGCGAGCGGGGTGTATCCACGCGTGTGGTGCTGACTGCCGGCGGCGCGCAGTTCGTCACGTCCCTCTCTTTCTCCGTGCTCTCAGGGGAAAAGACCTACACCGATCTTTTCGATCTTAAGGACGAGGCGGAAATCGGTCACATCCAGCTTTCGCGCCAAGCTGATCTCATCGTGGTTGCCCCGGCAACCGCGGATATCCTTGCCAAGATGGCAGGCGGGCTTGCGGGCGATCTTGCCTCCACCGTGCTGCTTGCCACCGACAAACCTGTCCTGGTCGCGCCCGCTATGAATGTGCGGATGTGGTCCCATTCTGCGACACGGCGCAATGTTGCGATGCTGCGTAATGATGGCGTCCACTTTGTCGGACCCGATGACGGCGAGATGGCTTGCGGCGAATACGGCCCCGGCCGCATGGCCGAGCGCGAGGCCATTGCCGATACGATCGCGCATCTCCTGGCCGCGTCCCAAGATGGGCCCCTTGCAGGACGCCATGTGCTGATCACATCTGGCCCAACCCATGAGCCCATCGATCCTGTCCGCTATATCGCCAACCGCTCTTCCGGCAAGCAGGGCCATGCCTTGGCGCGCGCGGCCCAGAGCCTGGGTGCGCGCGTGACCCTTGTGTCCGGCCCGACGATCCTGTCTGACATTCCCGGTGTGACGACTGCGAGAGTCGAGACGGCGGCCGATATGTTGGATGCCACGCTCAACGCGCTTCCTGCCGATATCGCCATTTGCGCGGCCGCCGTTGCGGATTGGCGCGTCAGCGTGCCAAGTCCGCAGAAGCTCAAGAAGAACGATGGGCAGAGCGAGCTCAGCCTGTCGCTGGCCCGCAACCCGGATATCCTGGCGGCCATCGCGGCACCGGGTGCGCGGCGGCCCCAATTGGTGATCGGATTTGCTGCCGAGACGGAAACAGTCACGGCCCATGCGCAAGCCAAGCTGCACGCCAAAGGGGCGGACTGGATCGTTGCCAACGACGTCTCGCCCCAGACCGGCATCATGGGAGGCGACAGGACTGCAATTCACCTGGTTTCGGAGACGGGCGTTGAGGATTGGCCCTGCCAGAGCAAGGACGAGATGGCCTTAAGGCTTCTCGCCCGCGCGGCCAACGCGTTGGCCGGCCTGAGGCTTGCAGCTGAATGACGCCGGCCGTGAGGATCATGCGGCTGCCCCATGGTGAGGGTCTGCCGCTTCCTGCTTATCAAACGGACTATGCCGCAGGCTTTGACCTTGTCGCGGCCGTGCCTGATGAGGCGCCTCTAACCTTGGCGCCGCTGCAACGCGCGCTCGTACCAACAGGACTCGTCTTTGAATTGCCGGCGGGCTTCGAGGCGCAAGTGCGCCCACGCTCGGGCCTTGCTTTGAAGCAAGGTGTCACGGTGCTCAACGGCCCGGGCACGATCGATGCGGACTATCGCGGTGAGGTGAAGGTGCTCCTGATCAATTTGGGCGATGCTATCTTCGACGTCGCGCGCGGCGACCGGATCGCGCAAGTCGTCATTGCGCCAGTAAGCGCGGTGCAGATTATCGCGGTCTCCTCGACAACCGACACTGAACGCGGTCAGGGCGGCTTCGGCTCCACGGGTTAGATGCCCTGGTAGCGCCTGCGTGCAACGCCTAGACTGACATCATGCTGACTGATCAAGAGATTGCGCGCTACCGCCGCCATTTGGTGCTGAAGGAAATCGGCGGCGAGGGCCAGCAGCGCCTGAAATCCTCCCGCGTTCTTGTGGTCGGTGCAGGTGGACTCGGCTCGCCGCTTATTCTCTATCTTGCCGCCGCGGGCATCGGCGAGATCGGCATCATCGACGATGACCATGTGAGTCTCGACAATCTTCAGCGCCAAATTGTGCATGACACAAGCTCGGTGGCCCGGCTGAAAACGAAGAGCGCTGGCGCCGCCATCGAGCGCCTCAACCCGCATGTGGCGACAAAGCTCTATAGCACACGGCTCGTTGCCCAGAACGCGCTCGATATCATCCGCAATTTCGACATCGTGGCTGATGGCTCGGATAATTTCGCGACGCGCTATTTGGTCAACGATGCCTGTTATTTCGCGGGTGTGCCCTTGGTTGCAGCTGCGCTTGGCCCCTTCGATGGCCAGCTCACAACGTTCCGCGCCTTCGAGAGCGACGAGGAGGGTAAGCCCCGCCCGAGCTATCGATGCCTGTTTCCCACCCCGCCGCCTGACGGCACGGTGCCGGCTTGTTCCGAGGCAGGCATTCTGGGGGCCGTTGCTGGCGTCATAGGCTGTCTCCAGGCGCTGGAAGTGGTCAAGGAGGTGCTTGGCATCGGCAAGGGCCTTGTGGGCCGTCTGCTGCTCTACGATGCCCTCCAAGTGCGCTTTGCTACGGTGCGCTACGATTGGGACCCGGAAAACCCGCTCAACGGCAAAGAACCGGCGTTCCCGGACCTGCGTCATCACGCCGAGGCATCGCCGTCCGGTTCTGGACCTTTGCAATAGGTTTTCTCAATCTTTTGAGCCCAAGATCGGCGGCAATTACCTAATGTCAGTCGCGGAAGACTGAGGCTGGAGCTTGGGATCGCCGGTCTCGTGTGTCTCGCGGCATCGATTGAGGCTGCTTGATGGCCCACGAGACGATCAACGCAGAGTGCGCGATAGCAGGCGGTGGCCCAGCCGGCGTCATGCTCGGCTTTTTGCTTGCGCGTGCGGGCGTGCGTGTCGTTGTCCTCGAAAAGCACAACGATTTTTTCCGGGATTTTCGCGGCGATACCATCCATCCATCCACGCTAGAGATCATGCACGAACTTGGCCTGCTCGACGCGTTCTTGAAGCTCCCGCATCAAGAGGTGACGGAGCTCGGCGCCCAGATCGGTAACGACATGGTCACGCTCGCAGACTTTTCTCATTTGCCGACACACGCCAAGTTCCTCGCCTTTATGCCCCAATGGGACTTCCTCAATTTCCTCGCCGCTCAAGGCAAGCGCTATCCGACCTTCGATCTGCGGATGGGGGCTCAAGTGGACGAGCTTGTGAAAGACGGCGACAAGGTCGTCGGGCTGAATGCGGCAACGGCGGGGGGCGATCTTGAGGTGCGAGCCGGTCTCGTCGTCGGCACCGATGGCCGTCACTCCACAGTGCGAAAACTTGCCGGTTTGGACGTGCAGGATCTGGGCGCGCCTATGGACGTCTTATGGATGCACTTGAGCAGGCGTCCAGAAGACGGCGCCGACACACTTGGGCGCATCGAGCCCGGCCGCTTTTTCATTATGATCAATCGGGGCGAGCATTGGCAGTGCGCGTTCGTGATCCCAAAGGGCGGATTCAACGAGCTCCGCCGCAAAGGGCTCGAAGCGTTCCAGCTCGCCATTGTTGCGCTGAAACCGTCCCTGGCATCGCGCCTGCACGAGATCACGTCATGGGATGACGTCAAGCTTCTGACCGTGCGGGTCGATCGCCTGAAGCAATGGTACGGACGAGGTGTGCTGTGCATCGGCGATGCGGCCCATGCAATGTCGCCCATTGGCGGTGTCGGCGTCAATCTCGCGGTTCAAGATGCCGTCGCCACAGCCAATATTCTGGCAGCCCCGCTGCTGCGCGGAGGCGTCATCGAGGAGGATTTGCGGAAAGTGCAGCAGCGCCGGCTTCTGCCGACCAAGCTGACCCAAGCGTTGCAGGTCCTCGTGCAGAACCGCGTGGTCACCAGTGTGCTCACGATGACCGGGCCGCCAAAGCCGCCATTCGCCATCCGGCTCTTGAACGAATATCCCTGGCTGAGGCGCTTTCCGGCCCGACTGATCGGCATGGGCTTCCGGCCCGAACATGTTTCGGTACCGGAAGCCTCTGAGCCGGTTGCGGGCGCCGGGCTGCCCTAGAACATTGCGGGGTGGACACGGTCCGGCGGCGCATGGCCGTCGAGGAACGTCTTGATGTTGACGATCACCTTCTCACCCATGTCGACCCGTCCCTCGAGGGTGGCCGAGCCCATATGGGGCAGCACAACGACCTTGTCGTTGCGAAGCAGCTTCGGGTTCACAGCGGGCTCGTGCTCGAACACGTCGAGCCCGGCGCCTGCCAGTTCGCTATTGTCGATCATCCGGGCCAGCGCATTCTCGTCGATGACCTCGCCGCGCGCCGTGTTGACCACATAGGCGGTGGGCTTGAGAAGTGCGAGCCGCCGTGCAGACAACAGGTGATACGTCGCGGGCGTGTGCGGGCAATTGATGGAAATGATGTCCATCCGCGCCAGCATCTGGTCGAGGCTGTCCCAATAGGTGGCCTCAAGGGACTGCTCAATGTCGGGTTGGACGCGCCGTCGGTTGTGATAGTGGATCTGCAGGCCAAATGACTTGGCGCGCCGGGCGACGGCCTGGCCGATCCGCCCCATGCCGACAATGCCGAGCCGCTTGCCATAGATGCGGTGACCGAGCATCCAAGTCGGCGACCAGCCTTGCCATTCGTCATTCCCCGACTTTAGGAGATTGGCGCCTTCGGTCAGCCGACGCGGCACGGCCAGGATCAGGGCCATCGTCATATCCGCGGTATCCTCGGTCAGGACACCGGGGGTGTTCGTCACGATGATCGCGCGGTTCCTCGCCGTGTCGAGGTCGATATTGTCCACCCCTGTCCCAAACTGTGCGATCAGCTTCAGATCGGGGCCTGCCTGGCTCAGGAGCGCCCGATCGATCCGATCGGTCACAGTGGGCACGAGCACGTTGGCCGTTTTCACCGCCTCGGTCAGGGCTTCGCGCGAGAAAGGTTTGTCTTCGAGGTTGAGCCGTGCGTCGAAGAGTTCCCGAAGCCGTGTCTCGACGACATCGGGGAGCTTACGCGTGACGATAACGAGCGGTCGTTCAGAAGCCATATTGTGTCCCGTCAGAAAGCTAGGGGCGGGCAGTCGCCCCGAATTTCTTTGATTTGTGCGCTTTGTCTTACAGAAGGGGCTCTGGGAGATAAAGCGTCATATTAGCTTGCAGGCCAACAGGACGGCCTGAGAATGTCGAGACCGTGGTTTGAGCCACGATCCGTTCACTTTTCTCGGTCAATCAGGTGCATGATGATTCGTGGCCAGGAGACTTGAATCTATGCGCATTGGTTGGGCCCTAGAGCCGGGAACAGCATTTGGACTGGCAGCAGTGCTGGTCCTTGCTAGCCTATCCGTATGCGCCGAGGCCCAAGAAACCATGCCGGCTGCCATGAATGGGAAGAGCTCCGGTCTCAGCGTGCCACGCTTCGTCAGCCTCAAGTCCAATAAAGTCAATGTCAGACGGGGTCCAAGTACGGACCAGTCCATTGTCTGGGTCTTTACTCGGGCTGGGCTTCCAGTCGAGGTGATCGCCGAGTACGAGAATTGGCGGCGCGTCCGCGACAGCGAAGGCGCCGACGGTTGGGTGTTTCATAGTCTCCTGAGCGGACGGCGCACGGTCCTGATCAGCCCTTGGACCAAGGGCCAGCCATCAGTGCCGCTCCAATCGAATCGGTCGGTCGGCTCCGGAATCGTGGCTCAACTTCAGCCAGGTGTCCTTGGCGATGTGGTCGCCTGCGACGGGCAATGGTGCGAACTCAGCGTCAACAATTTTTCGGGCTATGTTCAGCAGGAAAAGCTCTGGGGCGTCTATCGCAACGAGACAATCGAGTAGGCGCAAACGGCTGCCCTGAGAAAGCAGGACGGGCCGACGATACGCCTCAGGAGTGCTGGCTAGTCCTTCTGGTCCACGAGCCGCACCAGCACGTCGACGCGCGAAATCCTCATACCATCGGGTGCCTTCGGAAGGCCCTCGATCTGGATCGCGGACTCGTCGATGTCTAGGAGTTCGCCGCTCTGCTCGCAGAAGAAATGGAAATGGTTCGACGTGTTGGTATCGAAATAGGCTTTGGCCCCCTCGACCGCTACTTCGCGCAACAGCCCCGCCTGGGTGAACTGGTGCAGCGTGTTATAAACAGTGGCCAGGGAGACGGGGACTTTGCACGCAACAGCCTCCTCATGCAGCCGTTCGGCCGTGAAGTGCCTGTCGCCTTCGGCGAAGAGTAGGCGCGCGAGTGCGACGCGCTGCCGTGTGGGGCGGAGGCCGGCTTGGCGCAATAGCTTGTCGACATTTGAGACTGCAGCGATGCGAATCTCGTCTGGAAGGATCGTTTTTTCCATCGCCTCTTTGTACATAAGCGTCTGAGGACAATAATATAAAGGGAAGAACCGCCGACCGCAAGAATACACCTGGCGAAACAGACTGCCCCTGGATGATGTATTGCCGCGCCGACATGGTCTTTGGCAAACGATCGCGATTGCAGGGCCTGCCCGCGGGTTTGCTGGGGTTTTGGTGGGCCCGGGCATGTGGTAGGTAACCAGCCCGATCAGGGGACGAATTTCCGAACGAAGGACCAAACAGAGTGCAGAAACCATTGGCGGAACGGCAGACCAGCTTCGACTACGAGGATCTGCTTGCTTGCGGCCGGGGCGAATTATTTGGCCCTGGCAACGCTCAGCTGCCTTTGCCGCCAATGCTCATGTTCGACCGGATCCCGTTGATTGAACCGGGCGGGGGCGAGCACGGTCAAGGCCGCATTGTTGCGGAGTTGGATATCAAACCAGACCTTTGGTTCTTCGCATGTCACTTCCAGGGCGATCCGGTCATGCCGGGCTGTCTGGGGCTCGATGCCTTATGGCAAATGCTCGGCTTCTTTCTTGGTTGCCTCGGAGCGCCGGGAAAGGGGCGTGCGCTCGGTGTCGGGGAGGTGAGGTTCTCTGGCATGGTGGAGCCATCCGTGACAAAGCTGGAATATATCGTCGAGCTTAGGCGCGTGATTCGCCGCAAATTCACCCTCGGCACGGGTGACGGTTGGCTGAAGGCCGACGGCGAGACCATTTATACGGCCAAGGACCTTCGGGTTGGCCTTTTCCAGGCAGACTATGCCGCGTCGGCCGGCGCTTAGACTGTTCGTGTAAGCACAGGCTTCGAGGACTTTGAGCTAATGAAACGCGTTGTCGTAACCGGCATGGGTATCGTCTCCTCCGTTGGGAATAATGCCCAGGAGGTGCTGGCCTCTCTCCGCGAAGCCAAGTCCGGCATCGTCAAGGCCGACGACTATGCGGAGCTTGGATTTCGCTGCCAGGTTCATGGTGCGCCCAAAATCGATTGGGAAGACATGATCGACCGGAAGGTGCGCCGGTTCATGGGCGCAGGCGCGGGCTGGAACTATATCGCCATGGAACAGGCGATTCGCGATGCGGGCCTTGAGGAGAACGACGTTTCGAATGAGCGCACGGGCCTCGTCATGGGCTCTGGCGGGCCCTCCACCCGGGCCATCGTCCGGGCGGCCGATACGACCCGCGAAAAGGGGCCGAAGAAAGTCGGCCCCTTCGAAGTGCCAAAATCCATGTGTTCGACGAATTCAGCAACACTCTCGACGCCCTACCATATCAAAGGCGTCAGCTATTCGATCTCGTCAGCCTGCTCGACGAGCGGTCATTGCATCGGGAACGCTGGCGAGTTGATCCAGCTCGGCAAACAGGACGTGGTCTTCGCCGGCGGTGGTGAGGAACTCGATTGGACGCTGTCGGTCCTGTTCGATGCCATGAACGCTATGTCGTCGGATTTTAACGACCAGCCGGAGAAAGCAAGCCGCGCCTACGATGCCGCCCGCGACGGGTTCGTGATCGCCGGTGGAGCGGGCGTGCTTGTGCTTGAAGAGCTGGAGCATGCCAAGGCCCGCGGCGCGCGTATCTATGCCGAACTTGCGGGCTATGGCGCAACGTCCGACGGTTTTGACATGGTTCTTCCCTCGGGCGAGGGAGCCGTGCGGTGCATGCGCATGGCGATGCAGAACCTGAACGGCCAGCCCATCGACTACATCAACCCGCACGCCACCTCGACGCCGCTGGGCGATCTCCGCGAGATAGAAGCAATCGGCGAGGTGTTTGGCGATGCCTGCCCGCCCATCAGCGCGACCAAATCTCTGAGCGGCCATTCGCTCGGGGCCGCCGGTGTGCACGAGGCCATCTACTCGCTTTTGATGATGAACAACGGCTTCATCTGCGAGTCGGCCAATATTGAGAATTTGGATCCCGAGATGGCGGACATGCCGATCATGCGCGCGCGCGCAGATGGCGTGGATCTGAATACCGTCATGTCGAACAGTTTCGGTTTTGGTGGCACCAATGCCACGCTCGTATTCCGGCGGTTGGATAGCTGAGGCGCGCGGAACGGGAAGAACGTCAATTTTAAGCAGAGTAAGCACCATGGCAACGAAGAGAGATATTGCAGAACCTGGACCGCTGATGGCGGGGAAGCGTGGCTTGGTGATGGGCGTCGCCAACGATCGGTCTATCGCCTGGGGCATCGCGCGGGTGTTGCACGGGCAGGGCGCCGAGCTTGCCTTTAGCTATCAGGGCGGAGCGTTCGGTCGCCGCGCCGTTCCTTTGGCGCAGTCGATTGGTGCTAAGATCATTGAGGAGGTCGATGTCGAGGATTTGGACAGCGTCGACAGCATGCTGGATGTCATCCGAAAGGAATGGGGCTCACTCGATTTCGTCGTGCACGCGCTCGCCTTCTCCGACCGCAATGAGCTGAAAGGCCGCTATTGCGACACGACGCGGAAAAATTTCGAGCACACCATGGTGATTTCCTGCTTCTCGTTCACGGAAATCTGCAAGCGTGCTTCCGATTTGATGAACGAAGGCGGCTCGATGTTGACGCTCACCTATGGCGGCTCCACGCGCGTGGTGCCTTGCTACAACGTCATGGGCGTTGCCAAGGCCGCGCTCGAAGCCAGTGTGCGCTATCTGGCTTCCGATTTCGGGCCGCAATCCATTCGCGTGAACGCCCTGTCTGCCGGTCCCATGCGGACGCTGGCGGGTGCTGGCATTTCGGATGCGCGCACATTGCTTCACTATCAGCAGGAGCACGCGCCCATGCGCCGTTCGCCGACGCTTGATGAGGTCGGCGGGGCTGCGCTCTATCTCCTGTCCGATCTATCCGGCGCCGTCACGGGCGAGGTTCATTTCGTGGACTGTGGGTACTCCACGACCTTTATGCCCGACCTTGAGTCGTTGAAAATCATTGAACGCGCTGGGGAATTGGAAAAGACCACAGCCCGCGATGCGGCTCAATAGGTCCGCTGAGATCGCTCCGTAACGGGCGTCACAATTTTACCGCGTTCAATGCCGAAGGAAGACCACGCCGCCCTGCCCACACATGGCGCGCAAATAAGAACCCTATGAGGAGGAAGACATGGCCGAGTTGATTGTGATGGTGTGTCTTCTGGCCACACCTGAGAAGTGCCAGGAGTACAAGGTCGCCGGGAAGGAATATACCGACGTTGTGAGCTGTATCCGCACGGGCGGAGAGAACTCCGACGCATGGCAGCTAGAAAACAATAAGTTCTTCGTTGTCGGCTGGCGTTGTGCCAAGAATGCCAAGGTACCGGTAGCTCCCAAAAGCTAAGCGCGCGCACGAGCACCGCGCGGGGCTTTAAGGGCGATGCCCGAAAGATGCCTCGGTCCACCCCAAGAAAAAAGGGGCGCTGAGGCGCCCCTTTGATCGTTTCGAAATCTGGAGAGTTCGCTTGGCCTAGCTGGCCTCGGCGACTTCCTTTTCCTTGCCGGTATCCTGGTCAACGACCTTCATCGACAGGCGGACCTTGCCGCGATCATCGAAGCCGAGCAGTTTCACCCAGACCGTGTCGCCTTCTTTGACCACCTCGCCAACCGTCTTCGGCCGGCCTTCGGCAAGCTGCGAGATATGAACCAAGCCGTCGCGCGGGCCGAAGAAATTCACGAACGCGCCGAACTCCATCACCTTCACGACCTTGCCTTCGTAGATCTCACCGACCTCGGGCTCTGCCGCGATCGCCTTAATGCGGCTGATGGCCTCGCGGATCGATTCTGCATTCGCCGAGGCGATCTTGACCGTTCCGTCGTCGGAGATATCGATCTTGGCGCCCGACTCCGCAACGATCTCGCGGATCACGGAACCGCCAGAGCCGATAACTTCGCGGATCTTGTCGGTCGGGATCTGGATCGTCTCGATGCGCGGCGCATACTCGCCGAGCTCCGGACGGGCTTCGTTCAAGGCCTTGTCCATCTCGCCGAGGATGTGCAAGCGCCCATCCTTTGCCTGGTCGAGGGCGATCTTCATGATCTCCTCGGTGATGCCGGTGATCTTGATGTCCATTTGAAGGGACGTCACACCCTCGGACGTACCGGCCACCTTGAAGTCCATGTCGCCGAGATGGTCCTCGTCTCCCAAAATATCGGACAGGACGGCGAACTTTTCGCCTTCCTTGATGAGGCCCATGGCGATACCGGCGACAGGACGCTTGAGCGGAACACCCGCATCCATCATGGCAAGCGAGGTGCCACAGACCGTGGCCATGGAGGACGAACCGTTCGACTCGGTGATCTCCGAGACCACGCGAAGCGTGTAAGGGAACTGCTCGCGCTCCGGCAAGATCGGGTGAACAGCGCGCCAGGCCAGTTTGCCATGGCCGATTTCGCGGCGTCCCGGTGAGCCCATGCGGCCCGTTTCACCGACCGAATAGGGCGGGAAATTGTAGTGCAGCATGAAGGTTTCCTTGTAGGTGCCCTGCAGGGCATCCACAAACTGCTCATCATCGCCCGTGCCCAGCGTCGTCACGACAAGGGCTTGCGTCTCGCCGCGTGTGAACAGCGCGCTACCATGCGTGCGCGGCAGAATGCCGACCTCGCAGGTGATCGGCCGCACTGTCACCAGATCACGGCCGTCAATGCGCTTTTTGGTATCGAGAATGCTGCCGCGGACAACGTCCTGTTCCGCCTTCTTAAAGGCGCCGGAGACCTGGCCGGCGATGGCGCCGTCGTCATCCTCAGGAACGAGGTCGGCAATGACCTTTTCCTTCACTGAGGCGATACCCTCGCGGCGCTCTTGCTTGGAGGCGATGGTGTAGGCTTCGCGAAGCCCGGAGGCCGTGAGCTCGCTCACCTTGGCGACCATTTCCGAATTGTCCTCGGACTTCAGCTCCCAAGGCTCCTTCGCGGCAACCTCGGCGAGTTTCACGATGGCCTCGATCACAGGCTGGAAATGCTCATGGCCGTACATGACAGCTCCCAGCATGATGTCTTCCGAAAGCTCTGTTGCTTCGGACTCAACCATCAGGACCGCATCGGTCGTCCCTGCCACGATGAGATCGAGGGTCGACTCGGGCATCTCATCGACTAGCGGGTTCAGAATGTACTCGCCCTCGACATAACCAACGCGGGCCGCGCCGATAGGTCCAAGGAAGGGCACGCCCGAAAGGGTCAGCGCCGCCGAGGCCGCGACCATGGCCACGATATCGGGGTCGTTCTCCATGTCGTGCGACAGAACGGTGGTGACGACCTGCGTATCGTGCTTGAAGCCCTTGGCGAAGAGCGGGCGGATCGGACGGTCGATTAAGCGCGAGGTGAGGGTTTCCTTCTCAGACGGACGCCCTTCGCGCTTAAAAAAACCGCCGGGAATCTTGCCGGCGGCGAAGGTCTTTTCTTGGTAGTTCACGGTGAGGGGAAAAAAGTCGATCCCCGGCCTTGGCTCCTTCGCGGAAACGACGGTTGCCAGAACGCAAGTCTCGCCATAGGTGGCGAGCACAGCGCCGTCGGCCTGACGGGCAACGCGCCCGGTTTCGAGCTTCAGAGGGCGACGGGCCCATTCAATTTCTACGGTGTGTTTATCGAACATATCGGTGTCCCAATCAGTGGGGAAAGATAAGGCTCTCCCGCTCGCCCGGTGGCGAGGGGATGAGCCCGGTCATATGCGTAATCGCTCAAAGACCTGCTGCCTGTGCGGCGAGGTTGCTACCGGCGAATACCGAGCCGGCCGATGAGCGTCTTATACCTTTCTTCGTCTGACGCCTTGACGTAGTCGAGCAGACGGCGGCGCTGGCTGACCATTTTCAACAGCCCGCGACGCGAATGGTTGTCCTTACCGTGCGTCTTGAAGTGTTCGGTAAGATTGCTGATGCGCTCTGTGAGGATGGCGATCTGGACTTCCGGAGATCCGGTGTCGTCGGTCTTGGTCGCATACTCCTTGATAAGCTCTTGTTTTCGTTCAGCACTAATCGACATCGGGATATCCTTCTCGGTTTGAGGGGTTGACCCTTTTCAAGGGTCTGACTTGGCCGTGCCGGGATGTCGTCCAGCACGGTCGATTCGATGATTGTGAGGGGGCCGAAAATCCAGGCTCCCACACAAGCGCTGCACTATAGGGATTATCGCCCCTGAGACCAGCGGAAATTGGGCTGTTAATCCGGCAGGTTAAAGACCCTGTGCGGGCAAAATTCGCCCTTCGCAATCTCGCCAAGGGCCACTAGCGCTCCCCTTGAGAGCGCATAGACGGGCCCTGTCAGGATCGGCGCATCGCGGCCCCGCAGGAGGACGGAGCGTCCCTGGCGCAGCTTGGCGGCGTCCGCGCTGCCAAATGTAATGGTAGGCAGGCCGGACAAGGCCATCTCAATGGGGCTCAGCAAGGCAAGAAGCGCCTCGCGGCTCTTCTCGGCTGCCCGCTCGACCTCATCCAGCGTGACAGCCTCCGCCTCGGTGAACATCCCGACGCGCGTCCTGCGTAGGGTGGAGATGTGGCCGAGGCACTTGAGGGCACGGCCGAGATCTCGAGCTAGGGCCCGGACATAGGTCCCTTTTCCGCATTGAGCCTCAAGGATGCATGTGTCCGCATCCCGAATGTCGACAATTTCCAGCCGGTCGATTGTGACAGTCCGCGCCGAGAGTTCGAAGTCCTCCTCGTCGCGGGCAAGGTCATAGGCCCGCGCCCCATCAACCTTCAGAGCGGAAAAGCGTGGCGGAACTTGCTCGATCTCACCGACGAACTGCGGCAATGCGGCCTCGATCTGCGCCCGTGAAGGACGTAGCGCGCAGGTCTCGGTCACTTTGCCTTCCGCATCGTCCGTGTTCGTCTCGGCTCCGAAGCGCACGGTGAAACGGTAGGTTTTGGCTCCATCCACGGCGAAGGGCACCGTTTTGGTTGCTTCGCCGAAGGCGATCGGCAAAATCCCCGTCGCCAATGGATCGAGCGTTCCTGCGTGACCGGCCTTCTTCGCATCATAAAGCCAGCGCGTTCGGCCCACCACCTTGGTTGAGGTGATGCCGACTGGTTTGTCGAGAATCAGCCAGCCATTGACAGCTTGGCCTTTACGCCGCCGTCCCATACCGCGCGTCCTTCGGTGGTCCTGCTAATCGTCGAGGTCGCGGGCGACTTGCGGAGATGCGAGGAGCGCGTCGATCCGCGAGGACTCCTCGAACGTCGTATCCACGCGAAAACGGAGTTCAGGCATGTATCTCAGGCTGACCCGCTTGGCCAACTCGCCCCGAAGGAACCGCGCGTGCTGGGCCAGATGCTTGACGACTTCGCCTGCATCGCCCCCGCCAAGAGGCATGACATAGCACGTGGCGAGTTTAAGGTCTGGAGACATGCGCACCTCCGGCACCGTCAGAGGATGGCGTTGAATCACGTCATCGGTGATGTCGCCGCGCGAAAAGATCTCGGCGAGGGCGTGACGAATAAGCTCCCCCACCTTCAATTGGCGTTGGCTTGGCGCGCGCGCGCCGTTGTCTCGCGTTGCCATCTCAAAATCCTTGGATCAGTACCCGGACAAATTGCTCGAATTGGCCCGATCGTTTTGGCACGAGGGCGTGATGATCAGAGCGTGCGCTGGACGTGCTCGACCTGGAAACACTCGATCACGTCGCCCTCGCGCATGTCCTGATAGCCCTCGAACGCCATGCCGCATTCCTGACCACCCACGACCTCTTTGACTTCGTCCTTGAAGCGCTTGAGCGTGGACAATTCGCCCTCGTGGATCACGACATTGTCGCGGATCAGGCGAACATGTGCGCCGCGTTCGACCTTGCCCTCGGTGACACGGCAACCGGCCACTTTGCCCACCTTGGAGATGTTGAACACTTCCAAGATTTCGGCATTGCCGAGGAACGTTTCCCGCCTTGTGGGTGCGAGCAGGCCGGACATGGCCTGGCGCATGTCGTCCACAAGATCGTAGATCACCGCGTAGTAGCGGACTTCGACACCATCACGCTCTGCGGCTGCACGGGCCTGTGTATTGGTGCGCACGTTGAAGCCCAACACAACCGCACCTGAGGTGGATGCCAGAGAGATGTCGGACTCGGTAATGCCGCCAACGCCCACATGGACCATGCGTGCTCTAACTTCGTCCGAACCGAGCTGGCCCAGCGCCGCCGTGATCGCTTCGACCGATCCTTGCACATCGCCCTTGATGACCAGCGGGAATTCCTTGACCCCATCTTCTTGCAGCTGGGTCATCATCTGTTCGAGGCTGCCGCGCTGGCCTGCGACGGCCAAACGCTTGCGCCGCTCGCGCTCGCGGTAATCAGTGATCTCGCGTGCACGCGCCTCATTCTCGACCACAGCGAATTGGTCGCCGGCTTCCGGCGCGGAATCGAAGCCAAGCACCTCCACCGGGACCGAAGGACCGGCCTCCTTGATGTGCTCGCCCAAATCGTTAATGAGCGCCCGTACCCGGCCCCAAGCGGAGCCCGCAACGATGATATCGCCGAGCTTGAGCGTACCGCGTTGGACTAGAGCGGTACCGACCGGACCCCGGCCGCGCTCGAGTTTTGCCTCGACAATGACTCCCTCGGCAGCGCGGCTCGCATTGGCTTTCAGCTCTTGCACTTCGGCTTGCAGCACAATCGCTTCCAGAAGCGAATCAAGATTCGTCTTTTTGAGCGCGGAAACCTCAATTTCCTGCGTGTCGCCGCCCATGCTCTCCACAACGATTTCATGGCTGAGCAGCTCGGTCCGTACGCGGGAGGGGTCGGCGCCTTGCTTGTCGATCTTGTTGATGGCGATGATCATCGGCACGCCTGCGGCCTTGGCGTGATTGATGGCCTCGATCGTCTGGGGCTTCACTCCATCGTCGGCGGCCACCACGAGAATCACGATGTCCGTCACCTTGGCGCCGCGGGCACGCATGGCAGTGAACGCCGCATGGCCTGGCGTGTCGATGAAGGTGATTCTCTGCCCTGTGGGCACGGTCACCTGATAGGCGCCGATATGTTGGGTGATACCACCGGCCTCTTGGCTAACAACATTCGCCGCGCGGATAGAGTCCAGGAGCGAAGTTTTGCCGTGGTCCACATGGCCCATGATGGTGACGATGGGCGCACGCGGATCGAGATCGTCCTCTTCGTCATCCGCACCGATAAAGCCTTCCTCGACATCGGCTTCGGAGACGCGGCGTACCGTGTGCCCGAACTCCTCTGCGATCAGTTGCGCGGTATCCGCATCGATCACATCGGTGATCTTGTGCATAGCGCCGTCTTTCATCAGATGTTTGATGATTTCGACGCCACGCTCGGCCATGCGGTTGGCGAGCTCTTGAATTGTGATGACCTCGGGTACCGTCACCTCGCGGGCGATCTTTTGTCCCGCCTGCGGGCCGGCGACCTGCTTCTTCTGCCGCTCGCGGTGGCGTTTTAGCGAGGCAAGGCTGCGCTGACGCTGCTCTTCATCGAGAGCATTAGTAATGGTGAGGCGACCGCGGACGCGGCGCTCGTCGCCCCGGCGTGGCGGGGTGGCACCCTTTTTGTGACGGGCATCGGCGGCCCGTTTGGGCGGTTCTTCTTTTTGCTGAGCCAGTGGCCGGCGCGGTGCTTCTTCGGCCCTTGGAGGCTCTTCGACGACCTGCTTCGCCTTTTCGGCGAGCTCGCGGGCTTCGGCCTCGGCCTGTTCCTTGGCGCGTTGCGTCGCCAGGACTGCCTCTTTCTCAGAGTTCTCCTTCGCGCGCTCGCGCTCCTCGGCATCGCGAATGCGTGCACCTGCCAGTGCTTTGGCGCGTGCGTCCTTCTCTTCCTCGGAAAGCTGCTTCAGGACCACCCCTGGCCGGCGCTGTTTGCTCGCGGCGGGCTTCGGCGCGGTCTCTTGCGCGGGCGCCTTTGCCTGAGGTTGTTCTTTGGGCTCGTCGGCTGGCTGAGCGGCAGCGCCGCCGGACCCGATGGCGCGGCGCTTCTTCTTTTCGACCAGTACGGACTTGGAGCGCCCATGGCTGAAGCTCTGGCGCACATGGCCCTGCTCAACAGTCCGACGCAAATTGAGCGTCATTTTGCGCCCGCCGGTCTTGCCATCAGTCTCGTTGGTTTCGCTCATTCTTAATCCGTATCCGATCCGTGTCTGTCTGCGAATGCAGAAATGCCCTTGCGGTAGCGCTCGACACGCGAGGCCGCCACAAGGAACTTTTGAGCCGCACCGCCCTGGATGAGGGCAGCATGTATCACATTTGTCCGGCCCGATGCCAAACCCAATTCATCTGCGTTAAAGGCGCGCATGACCGGAAGGCCGTGCCCTTCGGTGGCCGCGCGGGCTTTTCCGTCGAGTTTCCGGCAGCCGTCCTCAGCCGCATCCGCTGCGTGGACCAAGGCAATCACACGGCCGCCGCGCAAAGCTTCCTCGATCTTCGCGTTGCCGAAAACCACCTTGCCGGCCTTGTTGGCCATGGCAAGGGCACCAAGCGCGGCGTCATTTAGAAGAGCATCCACCTGCTGGGGAAGGCTCTCGGGCGCCTTGGCGTCCATCTTGAGGACGCGGCCAAAGGCCTTGCGTTTGGCCGCCTCCGCGACTGTGTCGTGGCTCGCGGTCAGCCAGACCCCACGGCCGGGAAGGCGCTCTTTGAGATCCGGAACGACGTCGCCGTCCGGGCCGAGCACAAAGCGGATGAGGTCGGCCTTACTCCGGTGCGCGCGCGTGAGCGCGCAGCGCCGCTGGGTCTCCCCACGGATCTGCCGCGTTCCGCTTTGCTCTGCCGTCTCCAACCGCAACCGTCTGGTCTCCTAACCACGTCATGACGCGGAGGCGTCGTCTGCTGCCGTCTCTTCACCTGCAGCCGCTTCCGCCGATGGCGCCTCACCCGATGGGGCCTCGGCATCCGTCTCGGCCATTTCCTCGTCTTCGGCCACATCCTCCTCAACAATGAGGTCGGCCTCGTCGATCCAGCCAGCTTTCACGCGCGCGGCCAGGATCAGGTCCTCGCATTGCGGCCTGGTTAAGCCGAACCCATCGAGAAAGCCGGGATG
>Ga0316190_10000077_pt1 | contig 55450 bp, 51 predicted proteins | sample Eddworburrow2_MG_FD_204929 | JGI IMG/M metagenome (GOLD analysis project Ga0316190, IMG submission 204929) | Coastal sediment microbial communities from Maine, United States - Eddy worm burrow 2 | ecosystem: Environmental > Aquatic > Marine > Coastal > Sediment | place: USA: Maine | collected...
CTCATGCTCCAGCTATCCTGAAGATAGAGCGCCCAAATATGCCGATCAGTATTTTGATTATAATTGCGTACATCAGTAATATCCTGAAAGCCGCCAGGTAATGGGGCACCTGTATTACTATTAAAATTTGCATTAAGTTTAATATCGTACTGCTTAATATCTTCATATACAGCACCCGCTGTAATGAAGTGTTTACCCAATAGATAATCAAGCTGCCATTCAGTGCCCAATGTGCGATTCTTCATCATGGGCTCCCCACGCATTCCATCTGGAAAACCCCCCATCCCTCCATTAAATCCTTCAGGGTATATCTCCCAATCATAATCAAGCTCAAATCTATCCACATAGGCATTGGCCGTTAGTGTTAGATTGCTGGTTATTATCTTCTGATATTGCAGATGCCCAAAGGTGTGCTCCAGGTATTCATTCGTCTCATCATTGAGCGCATATCCAACACCGATATAAGGCCCGCGCTTTTTTTGTGTATGGTGAAAATCAAACCTAAAATCACCTGCCTTTAGGTTAAGTGTAAAATCATATTTATTTTTCCAATCATCTGTCTTTCCTGGTGCCATTGAGCTTGCTGGATCTTTAAATGTCACAGGGTCTTCATCAACACTCAACTTATCACCATCAGAAGTAATATAGGATAGTGATGCAGACATTGAGAAAAGATCCATCTCAGCACCATACAGCAGATTGTAACGCTTGGTATTAAAAACTGCCTGTTCCAGCAGTAACAGTTAAACCATTGGTATCAATGGCTTCTTTGGTAAGGATGTTGACAATACCACTAAAGGCATTAGCGCCATAAAGCGCAGAACCAGGCCCCCTGATTACTTCAATACGCCTGATATTATCTATGGGCAGGTCATCAAAAATTCGCGTAGCTGAACCAAAAAACGGGGCATTGAGGCGGTGCCCATTCATCATAAAGAGGAGCTTTTCAGTATTGTGGGAATCTATCCCTCTTACCTCAACTGTTTTTACCCCAATCCAGTTCATATGTACTGCCAGTCCTGGCACCAAATTCAAAACATCAAACAAATCACGGGCACCTGAATTTTTGATTTCATCATCCGTAACAATAGTGGCAATAGCTGGTGCCCTTCGCATTGGAAGGGAAAACTTTGTTGCAGTGAAGATCTTCTCTTCATCCCAAAGCAATGCTTCATCATCTAAAAAATCAGCATCAGAAAACTCTTTTTCAATTGCTAAAACATTACTTTGGTATAGCAATAACAAAACAACAGCAGCGGTCATTACTTTCATAAAATCAAAGCCTGTTTATCTAGCATTCAACATATCAGCCTCAAAATACCCTATTTTTATTATTGTAACCAGGGTAACACTCCACAATAGTTACGCAATTTTTCTAAGTGACTTAACTAGTTAGAATAGCCACCACCCCAACTTTCATTGGTATTCTGTGCAATTGAAAAAAAACCATGCGACAGTGCACGCTGGCAACAAAAGAAATATCTCCTATAATATAAGTATTCTAACGCCGAGTTAGCGGTAGAAGGGATGCCTCATCATAACTACGGCGACTATTTCGCAGCTGTTGAGGCCCAAAGCATCCCTATGCCAAGTATTTACTTACCCAACCCCTTGCAACAAAGCATTTCTTCTCTAATTACAGCTTCACGCCCCCTTGCACAGCCGACAAGCAGGGGATTGTGATGCCTAATAGAATCAAACGCCGCCTCCTTATTCCATTAGCTATCGCCCTGTTAGTTCTGCTGGGAACGACCATTTTTGGGTTTTACCAACACGATCAGCATTTTCTGGACCAAGAGATCAACGCTCAAATCACCAGAGCAGAGGAGTTGTTTCAGACTGAACTGGAGGAAGATGCCGAGTTAATGGAGGCTCTGATTACCTTTTTAAAACGGGATCCCTGCCTACAACAGCACTTTATAGCAGCAGACAGAGATGGCTTACTGCGCTGTGCCAAGCCACTATTTGAGCACATTCGCAGGGAGCACCGCATCACCCATTTCTATTTTCACTCAGCAGATCAAGTCAATTTTCTACGCATACATAATCCGCCTCGCTTCGGGGATCACATTGGGCGCTTCACCATGAAGGAAGCCGTGAGCGAGGGGGAAAATGCATCCGGAATTGAGCTTGGCCCCTTTGGAACCTTTACACTGCGCACGGTTTCTCCTTGGTACATTGACGGCAAGATAGTCGGTTATATCGAGCTGGGTGAAGAGATTGAGCACATTACACCAGAGATTAAAGAGATTGTTGGTGTTGAGCTAATATTGCTTATCGACAAGCAATATCTAAATCAAAAGGGCTGGGAAGAAGGCTTGCAGATGATGGGCAGGGAAGGAGACTGGAACCAGATTTCAGACCTGGTCATCATTGACCGCACACTCGATCTCTGGACCCCGGAACTTGAAGCCTTTACGCACCAATCCCACCGTCACATCACCAACGACATCATTGAACTGGAAAATGATGGTCAACAATATGTCGCCTTAGGGACACGCCTTACAGATGCAGGCAATCGCCACGTAGGGCATTTTCTGATTCTCAAACAAACTACTGGATTAGCAGCGGCACAATGGGCACTGCTCGCACCTACGGCCATTACTGCCCTGGCCATTGTCTCACTGCTGTTCATCTTTTCCAGCATCTACCTTGGCCGTATCCAGCAAATGCTGATACAGACCCACACACAGCTGCAAACCAAGCTAAAAGAGCACAAAGAGGCTGAACTGCTGCTATTAGAAAACGAGCAAAAACTATCCACAGAGATTGCTCAGCGGAAGAACACAGCATTGGAGGAGAAGGCCCTGGGAGACATTTTGTCACTCTCCCTCCAGCCACTCACCATGCAGAAGTACCTGCAGGAGACTCTTACCATCCTGATAAACGCCCTACCGCAGTCAGAGTCCCCTCCTCCCATGGGGGCTATCTTCCTGACCCAGCAAGAGGGCCGTGGAAATATTCTGAATCTGGTGGCCGCACACAATCTACATCCAAGCCAGGAGAAACGTTGCGCCCAGATTCCATTTGGTGTCTGTATCTGTGGCCAGGCAGCCGCCACTGGCAAATCACTAACCCGCAGCAGTACAGATAAGCAGCATTCAATCAGGATTGAAGGCATGGCTCCACACAGCCAAATTGCAACCCCCATTACTCATGGGGCTACTGCACTTGGGGTCATCAATCTCTATCTGCCACCAAATCCTGAGCACGCCGGAAAGGCAGCCTATTTCCTGAAACGGGTAGCTAATGCACTAAGCATGGGTGTTTTACGCCGCTATACCGATAGCAATCTAAAGATTGCCATCGAGCAGGCAAAAGCCGCCTCCAAAGCCAAGAGTGATTTTCTCGCCACAATGAGCCATGAGGTTCGCACCCCAATGAATGGTGTATTGGGTGTAGCAGAGCTACTACAGGATACCGAATTGGATCAGGAGCAACGGGAGTTTGTAGGTATCATCAATCAGTCTGGGCAGGATCTGATGGTGATCATCAACGATATCCTGGATTTTTCAAAAGCCGAGGCAGGTCACCTGGAACTGGAGCCTATCCCATTTGATCTTGAAAGCTCTGCCTACAAAATCACCCAGCTGCTCTCCACCCAAGCCGAGGAGAAGGGGCTGGAGCTGATTCTGCACTACAGCTATGACTGCCCCCGACACCTGATGGCAGATGCCGGACGCATCCGTCAAATCCTGGTCAACCTGGTAACCAATGCCATCAAGTTTACAGAAAAAGGGCACATACTTATCGAGATAAGCTGCCTAGAGCAAACTCAGGGAGAGGCAAACATTCAGGTCTCCGTACAAGATACCGGCATCGGCATTCCCCCGGAGGTACAGGATGAGCTGTTTAAGCCATTCACTCAAGCCGACTCATCGACAACACGGGAGTATGGCGGCACCGGACTGGGGCTGGCTATCTGCAAGCAGATTATCGAATTAATGGGAGGGAATATTGGCGTAAAAAGCACAGTCGGAGAGGGAGCAACCTTCTGGTTCAACATGACACTGCCGATGGAAGAGGCACCATCACCATTAGCCCAGGCAGAACTGCAAGGCGTACGAATACTGGCAGTTGATGATAATTCAATCAATCTACAGATGCTTCATGAGCAGCTCAGCAACATTGGAATGCGGGTAACAACAACCGCAGATCCACATCAGGCCATCGATATGCTGCGCACTGCAGTGGAGGCAGGCGATCCATATTCACTCGCCTTATTGGACTATCTGATGCCAAACATGAATGGCGAACAGCTGGGACGCGCCATCCTGGCCGATGAAACGCTCTCCTCTGTGCCACTCATACTTTTTACTTCATCAGCACAAAGGGGGGATGGCAAACACTTTAAAGAGATCGGTTTTAGCGGCTATCTTTCCAAGCCCATACTACAGGATACCCTGCACCAGACATTGGCCAGCGTACTTGCCGCCAAAGAAAAAGAGAATGAAAAGGCGCCGTTTATAACCCGCTACCAGGCATCAGAGGCACTGGTAAGTCAAAACAACGCATTACAGCAGCTCAACGGCCGCATTTTGTTAGTTGAAGACAATATTGTAAACCAGAAGGTAGCACTCTCCATGCTACGCAAACTGGGACTCTATATTGAAACCGCTGATGATGGCAAAGAGGCAGTTGAGTACTGGTCACAAAGTAAATATGACCTGATTCTAATGGATTGCCAGATGCCAAAACTGGATGGTTATGCAGCTACCAAACTCATTCGCGAACAGGAACAAGAAGAACATATCCCAATCATTGCATTAACCGCTAACGCTATGGATGGAGCGGAGGAAAAATGCCTGACCGCAGGCATGAATGACTATATCGCCAAACCCTTCAAGCAGGCCGACCTCGCCAGTATCTTGCACAAATGGCTCACCTAAAGCGGCCTTCCAGCCCACGTTCAGGTACAAAAATTATTTGGGCTTTTTTCTAAATTGGCTAAATAGCCCATAATTCCACTAACAAGAATAACCATTTAACCTAGAAAGCACACTTCCAACTGCGTTTTCTAGGTTTAACACTGGCCTCAGAAAGATTAAGGTAGCTTGTTGCTACATCAGCATAGGTCGTGCTGTGAGTCCTAAGTGTCTACTTAGGTGCAACAATGAGCCAGGTGGGTAAAATAGTGGAATGTGGAGCAAAACTAAAACAGCAGGAGCTTTTTAGGCGTGGGAAACAGAAGTAATTATAACCGAGGCATTTGGGGATGGGCCTTGTATGACTGGGCCAATTCCGCTTTTGCTACGACCGTGATGGCGGGATTCTTCCCACTATTCTTCAAGCAGTACTGGGCGAGTGATATTCCAGCAAGTGAAAGCACCTTCTATCTGGGACTTTCCAATGCAGTCGCCAGTCTTGTTATTGTAATTCTGGCGCCACTTCTAGGGGCCATTGCCGATAGTTCAGGTCGTCGAAAACGGTTCTTGCTGCTATTCGCTCTATTGGGTATCTGTACCGTATCGGGTTTTTACTTTATCGCCAAAGGTGAATGGCAGATCGCCCTGATGCTATATGTGTTATCAGCTATCGGTTTTTCGGGCAGCATTGTTTTCTATGATTCTCTCATTACCAAAATCACAACAGCAACGCAGATAGATAAAGTATCTGCACTGGGTTATGCCTTGGGATATCTGGGCGGGGGCATTCTGTTTTCACTCAATGTAGCAATGACCCTATGGCCGGAGACCTTCGGCCTTGCGGACAGCGCCGAAGCAGTAAAAGTCTCATTCATCATGGTGGCATGTTGGTGGGCACTGTTTTCAATACCATTAATCCTATGGGTGCATGAGCCAACCAAGGGTAGCCAACCTGGTATTTTTAAAGCTATGGGTAAAGGGGTAAAGCAGCTCTGGGACACCTTTGGCAAGATACGCCAACTACGTGTTGTTCTCTATTTTTTGATTGGTTACTGGTGCTATATCGATGCAGTTGACACCGTTGTGCGCATGGCAGTGGATTATGGACTGGCACTTGGCTTCCCTTCTGAAAGCCTGATTATCGCACTGCTGATCACACAATTTATCGGCTTCCCTTCCGCAGTTGTATTTGGCCATCTGGGGACGAGATTTGGGCCAAAGATAGGTATCTATATTGCCATTGGTGTCTACGTGCTGATCATTCTATGGGCCTCACAGATGCAGAGTGTGACTGAATTTTATGGGTTAGCTATCGGGATTGGACTGGTACAGGGAGGCATACAATCCCTGAGTCGATCCCTCTATGCCAGAATCATCCCCAGTGATAAGTCAGGTGAGTTTTTTGGCTTTTATAATATGATGGGGAAGTTTGCTGCTGTGTTGGGGCCGCTTATGGTGGGGGCGGTCAGTCTGGCTACAGGCGACCCACGCCTCTCTATACTTTCATTATTGATACTGTTCGCGCTGGGCTTCTGGTTCCTCAGTCGAGTGGATATCTCTGAAGGGGAGGCAATGGCCAAGCGTTTGTAATTTTGAGTTCTCCTTTACCCGACAAGATGGCGCTAAAAACATGCACACAATAGATATTCATAGTCATCTGCTGAATCCCAATGTCAGATTTGATCGTCTGTATGACAGAGTCACCATTCACTTTTTTGCAAAAAAGCTGGGGGTAGATCCAGCACAGCTGCAAGCCAATCCATACGGCACTTTTGTCTCATCCATGGCACAAAATATTGCCCAATCAAGGTATCTTGAGGCTGCCTGTATTTTCGGCGTGGATAGCAGGCTCGATGAACAGGGTAGAGAGACAGATAGAGACAATACCGTTTGCGCCATGACCTCTGACGTACTGGAGGTTGCAGCAAAGCATCCAAAACAGTTCATTCCCTTTATGTCGATTAACCCACGACGCAACAATGCACTGGATTTGATTGATGAATATGTTGAACAAGGTTGCCGAGGCGCAAAATTTCTACAAAACTATTGGGGCGTTGACCTCAATGACCAGCGCTTTATTCCCTACTACGAAAAACTGAAATCACACAACCTACCACTGATCATACATATAGGTAGCGAATACAGCATCAAATCCAATGCTCGCTACGAGAGAACCAACATGCTTCAGTTGCCATTAGAGGCAGGCGTAACCGTTATTGCCGCACACATGGGACTGGGACGCATTAACCACAAACTCTGCTTTTGGCGCAATCTCAGCAAAAACCCAAAATACTTTGACGAAGATTACTTTACAATTCTGGAGATGCTGCAACAGCACGATAACCTCTACGCCGACATCTCTGCCATTCTTGTGCCACTCAGGGCCAGAGCACTTCGACACCTTTCACAGCAGACGGCCATCCACCACAAGCTGTTATTTGGAACGGACTACCCTGTGCCTTACACCATTCGCTTTAACACCCACGATCTCTCTTCAGCAGAGAGCCGACACATCGACAGCATCATCAATCCGTTTGACCGCTATACTAAAGCGATGCTGTCCTATTTTCCTGAAGAGAGCTCACTTTACACAAATTATAAAAAGATTTTGATCAGCTAGATAGCAGCTAAAACCCAGTGCAGCCTAAGAGACAAATATTAAAGTTCTGTCTGCACAAGACGAACTCATTATTAACAACCCTTTTTAATCAGCATATTATGAGCAAAATTCAACATCTGTTAACACTCCTGGCCCTGCTAATGAGCTGTTCCTCAGTTGCAGAAGAGAGCGTTCGCTATGGCGCCACACTGCATGAGTCACAATGGGGATGGACCGGGACACGTATGCAATGCATCCTGCAGCATGAGATACCTCATTACGGCAAGGTCCTGTTTACCCAAAATGCTGGAGAAGAGATAACCTTTAGCCTCAGGCGCAAAATGCAACTCCCTAAGGTAAAGGATGTGCAGCTGGTTAGTGTTGCCCCCACCTGGAAACACGATAGAAAGGATGAAGTTCTGTGGGATATCCCCCTGACTGACAACAGCAAAAGAATAGATCTTAATGGCGAATACTCACTGCGGATTTTTAATGAATTGACGCAAGGCATGGCCCCCACATTTAACTATCTTGACCCTGTCGATGGCACGATGAAGGTACTCACCAGCATCTCCCCCGTCTGGCTGCGGCCTGCACTGGCTGAATTCACCACCTGCATTGCCAACCTGTTTCCTTATAATTTCCAACAGATTCGCCACAGTCGATACTTTTTTGATTTTGGCAGCAGCGCCCTACGCCCAGATACTCTGGAACACGTTGACCTGTTGGCCGAATTTATTCTGGAAAACAAAAATATTCGCCGAATAAAGATCGATGGCCATACAGACAACGTAGGCCGCTACGGCTACAACCGCAGCCTGGGGTATCGTCGCGCCGAAGCCCTCCTCGGCCACCTCATAGCAAAAGGCATCGATGAGGAGAAGATCAAAATCAAAACCTATGGCGAACGAAAGCCAGAAGCCAGCAACAAAACCCCTGAGGGGCGGGCCATTAACCGGCGCACTTTAGTAACTCTGGAGCAGTGATCTATTTCTGATCAGCTCGTCGAGCCGCCGCCCACACATCAACCCTCTCCACACCACCTCGACGCAACAGCATCGCCAGCTCATTGACCGTATTACCTGTGGTGACCACATCATCCACAATGGCAACATGTCGGGCCAGCAGCTCCCCCTTAAGTTCAAAAGCACCCCGAATATTTTTTCGCCGCGCCTGCTTATCAAGTCCCATCTGGGGTGATGTAGCCCGGTTACGCATCACATGACTCTTCTCAATAGGAAGAGCAAAGCGTTCTCCCAAAGGGCGAGCTAACTCCAGCGCCTGATTAAAGCCACGCTCCCTCTGGCGTGAAGCATGCAACGGGACAGGAATGATCAACTCTGGCAGCTCACACTGCTGCCGCACCAAATGATCACCGATTAGTCGTGACAGCAGATTGCCATGCGCCAGCTTGCTGCGAAACTTCAGACCACTGACCAGGTGATCCAGCGGGTAGGCATAACGCAGCGGAGCATGGCAGCAGTCAAATTTCGGCGACTGCTTCTGACATTGCCCACAAAGAGAGCCTTTCGGCACCGCATCAGGCAACGGCAAGGCACATCGCTGGCAGGCGTGGTGATTGAACGGCAGATCATCCAGGCAACCACGACAGAGATCCATCTCATCATGCCCCGCTGCACCACACAGCATGCAGATAGCAGGATAAGCCAGTCTTTGTATATTATTAATACAGTTGTATACCATGCGAACTACTCAAGGTTGACAGCAGATTCCCTTCCATTAAGATGGCCTCGCTTTTTTGCAGCTGACAAAAGAATCTATTATGACCGACTACTCTTTGCGACACGACTGGTCTCTGGATGAAATCCAGGCACTATTGGACCAACCCTTCAATGACCTGCTATTTCAGGCTCAGACGGCACACCGGGCGCATTTTGACCCCAATGCTGTGCAGGCCTCCAGCCTGATCAGCATCAAGACCGGCGCCTGCTCCGAAGATTGCGGCTACTGCTCACAAAGCAGCAAGTACACCACCGAGCTGGAACCTGAAAAACTGCTACCGATAGAGGATGTAGTAAAAGCCGCCAATATCGCAAAGGAGAAGGGTGCCAGCCGCTTCTGCATGGGAGCCGCCTGGCGCAACCCCACCAACAAGAATCTGGATCACGTGATTGAGATGGTCGGTGCCGTGCATGATCTCGGCATGGAGACCTGCCTCACCCTGGGCATGCTGACCGATGATCAGGCCGCCAAACTGAAGGATGCCGGACTGGATTACTACAACCACAACCTGGACACCTCTCCGGAGTTCTATGGCGAAGTGGTCACCACCCGCACCTATCAGGATCGCCTCGACACCCTGGCCCGTATTCGCAAACAGGATATCAACATCTGTAGCGGTGGCATCCTGGGGCTGGGCGAGAGCCGCAAGGATCGAGCCTCTATGCTGCAGCAGCTGGCCAATCTGCCACAGCACCCTCAATCTGTGCCCATCAACATGCTGGTACAGATCGAAGGTACCCCACTGTTCGGCGCAGAGGATCTCGACCCCTTTGAATTTGTACGCACCGTAGCCGTTGCTCGCCTGATCATGCCACAGTCGCATGTGCGCCTCTCAGCTGGCCGTAATAACATGAGCGATGAGTTGCAGGCACTCTGTTTTCTGGCCGGTGCCAACTCCATCTTCTACGGTGAACGTCTGCTCACCACCGGTAATACCGAAGCCGATGAGGATCGACAACTCTTCAAGCGCCTGGGTATTCAGTTCGCGCAGGGCGAGGCAACTTCTCAAGCGGCTGAAGCTTAATCACCGCACTCCCAGCAGATAACTGAGATATGAAGAACCTCTCAGCTGAACTGGATCGACGGCGTGCCGCGCATCTTTATCGCACGCGCCGCCAGGTCTCCTGCGCCCAATCGCCTGAAATGCAAGTAGATGGGCGCACCCTGCTGACCTTCTGTAGCAATGACTACCTGGGGCTAGCTGCTCACCCCGAGGTGATCACTGCCCTACAACAGGGAGCTGAGCAGTATGGTGTGGGTAGCAGAGCAGCTCATCTGGTCATTGGGCATAGCAGCGCTCACCACGCCCTGGAGGAGGAGCTGGCCGACTTTACCGGCCGCCCCCGTGCACTGCTCTTCTCTACCGGCTACATGGCCAACATCGGAGTAATTTCAGCACTACTAGGGCGAGGCGATACAGTTTTTGAAGACCGGCTCAATCACGCCTCACTGATTGATGGCGGCATCCTTTCCCGTGCGCGGTTGAAGCGTTACACCCATGCTGATACCAATCACTTAACCTCTCAACTTGGAGAGGCCCAAGGTGAAAAAATGATTGTCACCGACGGTGTCTTCAGCATGGATGGTGACATAGCCCCCCTCACTGAGCTGGCCGCTACGGCACGCCAGCACAATGCCTGGTTGATGGTGGATGATGCACACGGCCTGGGGGTATTGGGAAAAGAGGGCGCAGGCAGCCTCTCCCACTTTGACCTAAATCAGGATGACGTACCCATACTGATGGGTACCCTGGGCAAGGCCTTCGGCACCTTTGGCGCTTTTGTTGCCGGTTCTGAAGAGCTGATCGAAACCCTGATCCAGCAGGCTCGCAGCTACATCTACACCACAGCACTGCCACCTGCAGTCGCTGAAGCCACACGCACCAGCCTAAGGCTTGTGCGCAAAGATGAATGGCGACGCGAACAACTACAGGAGCTGGTACAACGTTTTCGCAACGGTGCAGCACAGCTTGGGCTGCCATTGATGGACTCCATCACCCCCATCCAACCTCTATTGGCTGGATCAGCTGAACAGGCACTGGCCTGGAGCCAGCAACTGGAGGCTCAGAATATTTTGGTCAGCGCCATCCGCCCACCAACCGTACCTGAAGGGAGCGCACGCCTGCGCATCACCTTCTCCGCCAATCATCAGGACGAGCATATTGATCGGCTGCTGGACGCCCTGGACAAATGCACAGCACTAACAGCATGAACAATCCCAGCCAACAGATAAAGCTGCATACCGAAACAGTCGGCACAGGGCCAGAGCTGGTTCTACTCCACGGCTGGGGTATGAATGGCGGTGTCTGGGAGGCGCTGGCAGAGACATTGAGCACTCATTATCGTGTCAGCACCATCGAGCTTCCCGGACACGGACATAGCCCCTATGCTGATGATTTACACAGCCTGCAAGATTGGGCTAACGCCTGTCTGGCTGCCGCACCAGAACAGGCCACCTGGATCGGTTGGTCGCTGGGCGGACTGGTCAGCACCCAGGCCGCACTCTGCGCTCCACACCGAGTCACAAAGCTGGTACTGGTTGCCTCCACTCCCTGTTTTATTCAGACTGATGACTGGCCACATGCCGTGGTTCGAGGCACTCTCTCCAGCTTTGCTGATACGCTACGCAGTGATCCTAAAAAAACATTGGAGCGTTTTCTGGCCCTGCAGGTGAGAGGCTCCGCAGAGGCCAAAACCACCCTGCGACGTCTTCGACAGGATCTCAGCCACCGACCTATTCCCAATGCCGATGCACTTGACCAGGGATTGCACCTGCTACGGGAAGCCGATCTGAGAGAGTCACTCTCACAGCTGCAATGCCCCACACTCTGGTTACTGGGCGAGCGTGACACCCTGACACCCTCCAGCGTGGCCAGTGATATCAGCCAGCTGCTACCCTCCGCAGAGATCCAGCTGCTGTCTGGTGCAGGGCACGCCCCTTTTCTGTCACACCCAGTCGAGTCAATGGCAGCTCTACATCAATTTCTGGAAACACAGAATGAGTGAACAACCCTTACCCATAGACAAGCAGCAGGCAAGGCTGGCCTTTGAGCGGGCAGCAGACACCTATGATGATGCAGCCGTTCTGCAACGCCAGACCGGCGAGTGCATGCTGGAGCGGCTGGATGTCATAAAACTGCAACCAGAGATGGTACTGGATATTGGTTCAGGTACCGGAGTGGCGACAGCCGCCTTAGCCAAACGCTATAAAAAAGCCCACATCGTGGCACTGGACTTTGCCCTGCCAATGTTGCGCCACACCCGCAAACGCGGTTCCTGGCTGCGCCGACCCGCCTGCGTCTGCGGTGATGCTGAGCAGCTCCCTTTTATCGACAACAGCATAGACCTCATCTACTCCAATGCCGCCATTCAATGGTGCACCGATCTTGAAGGTACATTCCGAGAGTTTCTGCGGGTACTGCGTCCCGGCGGTCTACTCATGTTCACCACCTTTGGCCTGGACACACTAAAAGAACTACGCCAAGCCTGGGAAGCCGTAGATGGCCACAGCCACGTCAGCCCCTTTCCTGATATGCATGATGTGGGGGATGCACTGATCCGAGCCAGATTTGCCGACCCTGTCGTCGATGTGGATCGCCTGACCCTGACCTATAACGAAGTGTCCGGATTGATGCGGGATCTCAAGATGATCGGTGCACACAACGTCACCACCCATCGCCAGCGAGGGCTCACTGGCAAAGGCCGTATGCAGGCCATGATCAAGGCCTACGAGGAGTTTCGAACCAACGGTGTGCTACCCGCAAGCTATGAGGTGGTTTATGGCCACGCCTGGGTACCAGAGTTGCATAGCACTGCAAAGCGAGAAGTTTCAGTGGATGAGTTAACCAGGAGCCGACTATGATGAATGGCTTTTTTATTACCGGCACAGATACCAACTGTGGCAAAACAGAAATCACGCTGGGTTTGATGCAGCTACTACAGGATCAGGGGCAAATTGTACTGGGCATGAAGCCAGTGGCATCAGGTGCCACACCCTCAGCTGAAGGGCTACGCAATGAAGATGCCGCCAGAATACAAGCCCAGGGCAGCATTCAGGCACCCTATGCCGAACTCAATCCCTACGTCTATGAACCCCCCATCGCCCCTCATCTGGCAGCAGCACAGGCAGGTGAAACAATTGACCTTAACGTCATCAGCTCCCACTACATGTCATTACTGGCCCAGGCCGATTGCGTCATCGTTGAAGGTGTAGGCGGCTGGCAAGTACCCTTCAATGAGCAGGAGTCAGCCGCTGATCTTGCACGCATGTTAAAAATGCCGGTTATATTAATTGTTGGCCTCAAGCTCGGTTGCATCAACCATGCCCTGTTAAGTATCGAGAGCATACTGGCCAGTGGTGTTCGGCTTGCAGGTTGGGTTGCCAACGAAGTAGAACCTAACATGCCAGCCAGAGATGAAAATATCGCAACGCTGCAAGCAGCCATTACCGCTCCCTGCCTGGGTGTAGTGCCTTACATGGATACTCTTTCTGTAGAAACAATTGCAGGAAGTTTAGGGCTACCATTGTAGACCTATCCAGCTTATGAAGGCGTGCATCTTCATTTCTTTATTTTATAGAACAACTTAGAAACCACAAACTATAACATACTGTATGCGTTTACAGCATGCGTCAAATCCAATGGGCTTTATTACAGATAGATGAGCGGCACACTCGGTCAGATGAGCGGCATATCTGGCTAGTTCATATCACTCCATTAGAGTGTACCCTATGAGCCACCCATTACCCAATTCAAATCTTTAGCTTAAATTGCGATTAGAGCAACGCTCATAATCTTATTACATTCTGCTTTATCACCCGCTTAAAGCCAGGTTAAACAGCCTGAGAACCCATTGAATTAAACCAATAACATACCCTCTAAAACCAAACTTTAGATCATGCACAATAAACAAAATACCTGCCAGATAATATTTACTTTAGTTTTAATTTTAATCACCACCAGCACTTTCGCAATCGAACATGATGCCCACAATGGTTGGAGTAAATTCACACCAACAACACATGACACATCAACATTTGTACTAACAGATCTGCAACAGCCTGGGTCAAGAATCTTTTATATTAGCACTGAAGAAGGCAATGATCCTGCAGCAGGAGAAGACCCCACAGGGCAAATCTATTTTTGGGATGGCACACAGATTGTCGATGCAGCAGGCAGTGCAACAGGAGCCAATGAAGTGGCCTATGGAACAGACCCAATGAACCCCACAGGCCCTATCAAGCCATACAAACGCTGGTCTTATGTCGCACCGAGAAGAAGCGGTTGGGGCACAGAGCCTATGAAGGTTGGAACACCTTGGGATGGCACTTCTTATAGAGCACCAGGGCAAGGCGGTACAACTACCCGCCATGAATTTCCAGATTGGTGGTTATTTAAACGCGGAGAGACCTTTGATCTGCACGCAGATTATCTCTCATTTGCACAAGAGAGCACACCCAGCCTAGCAACCGTTCAAGGAGCAGGGGGAACCCTTGCAGTATCTGGCGGCAAATCAAAAACACAGATGAAAATTGTGGGTGCTTATGGAAACCTATCTAAACCAAGACCTCGATTTATAAACCCTATAGCAGGATCATTTATTCGCCATGTAAGCACTGTAGGTATAAAACATGCTGCATATCTTTCTCTACATCTAGATGGGCGAGGAGATACGAAGGGGGCCGGGTTTGTTTTCTTATATCAATCAGCTGCCGCAGAAAATATTCTCTTAGAAGACCTGTGGATGGATGGAACAAAAGGTAGCAGCATTCAGGCTACCTCAGCACAGATCACACTACGACGTAGCATGTTCACTGATGCATGGGCATCCAGAGAAGCAGGTGAGACTGGACATGTTCAAGGACTATATACATCAGGAAATCGTGATGCCCGCATCCGCATTGAAGAATCTATATTTTTGCGTAATGGGTTTAGACATGGCGACCCTGCAGTCACTGGTTGGCCGCCCAAAGATACTCAGACCTATGACATATATGATCGCAATATGTATCTCAGTGGGGAATGTGACAATATGGAATGCGGCGTATTTGACAGTATCAGCATGATCGGTGCTTCAGGTGATCAATTCCGTCCAGGTATGCGGATAGAGCGTAACTTCTTCTACCAAGGCTATCTCGCTATGGGAGCACATGGCGGATACCCTGACGCGGATGGGCCAACAGGCACCCTACTGGACAATGTATTGCAACGCTTTAAAGGCAGTGGAACAGATGATAACCGAGGACATCCCGGTTGGGGTATTGAGCTCACATCTGGAGCTAACCTAGTTGAAGTAGCTCGAAATATTGTGACGGGTGCTCAGCACGAGGCAAGCTTCTATGCACTACAACTCACTTCATTGGGTTGGTTTTGTTATAGCCATCAATTTAACTATCCCACACGCAACAACCTCATTCATGACAATATTTTTGACTCGGCCGCTGCCCCTGAAACTATACGCATAGTAGATGGGTTAGGAGAGGGTTGCGACTCACCTTGGAGCTTTCCTGGTGTAACCAACAATCAAATTGTAAACAACATTTTGATTAATGCACTGAACAGTGATTGGGCATACAGACCGGCTACTGCTGCAGTAGGAACCACAAATGACGCCCATGTTGCAGACAATACGACTTATCTTAACCGAGATGCAGCTGCAAGGGCATTGGGGTGGAAAGACCCTAATCGCACATTAAAAACTTATCTAGAGACATTAGGCTATACGATTAACAGCGATGATGGCTTTATTGAATTTTTCAATGAAGCAACACAACAACGCAAGGGATATTGGCGAGCAGAGCTCACCGCCTACCCACTGGTAAATCATATACGTGATGGATTTAGTATGGATGCACTACCTGATCGTTCAGATACCGATGGCGATGGTATTTTGAATATGAATGATACCGATGATGATAACGATGGCTTACCCGATAGCTACGAAAATCAGCACACTTTCCTAAACGCTCTTAATAATTCTGATGCAGCTTTAGATCAGGATGGAGATGGCCTCAGCAATCTCAAAGAGTATCAGGCTGGTAGCAACCCAACTAAAAAAGATACCGACCAGGATGGCTTATCAGATAAATATGAGTCAGATAACAATCTTGATCCAACGGATGGTTTCTGTCCAACCTGGGTTTGTAGCAGTATAGGCTGGCACCACGCAATTCCATTAATCAATCAGGCTCTAGATTAGCAGACCAATCCCATTAGTCTAGAAATATGATAAAGAGCAACAAAGTTTGAAAGAGCACAAGAAGCACTGTTGGCGATAGAACAACAGAGCATCCATGTTTATACTGGCCGCACAAGTAATGAGCCTTAATAAAAGCTCTTTGCTTATTAGTTAACGGAACAGCCGTGAAAAACCATGGAGAACAATACAATGAATGACTTCCCGTACCACACAATTGAAACCGCCCCTAAGGACGCAAAACCAATCTTAGAGGCCGCTGAAAAAACCTTTGGAATGACACCTAACCTGCTTCGAAAAATGGCCGAAGCTCCTGCATTACTGGAAGGTTACTGGCAACTAAAAGATATATTTGATAAAAGCTCTCTGAGTCCAATTGAACAACAAGTGGTATTAATTACAGCCAGTGCATCCAACGGCTGCACCTACTGCGTGGGTGTACATAGCGTACTGGCAGACATGGTCAAAGTACCCAGTGAAGCAACAGAAGCGCTACGTAACGGGCAACCCATTCCCGATGCCCGATTAGAGGCATTACGACAGTTCACTCTATCCATGGTGGAAAACCGCGGTTGGGTTCCAGAAGCTGAAGTACAAGCCTTCCTTGATGCTGGATTTACACGCGCTCAAGTATTGGAAGTTGTGCTGGGGGTAGGCTTTAAAACTCTATCCAATTACACCAACCATTTGGTTGAATCTGAACTTGACCCTGCCTTCAAAAAACGCGCCTGGAAGCCTGTAGACTAATTTTACATCTGAGCATATTAACTATTGAAATCAGGTTTGATTAAATAACCAATCAAATCTGATAATTCAATCCTCTAATTAGCCCGCGCTCAATACTTACTTCGCTTTAGCTCCTTTAGCTTCTCAATCCCTAACAACTTGAGAATCGTTCTCTCAATACGAGAATCAGTGGAGCCCCTCTTTACCTTGTGCAGAAAGTATTTTTCAAAAGCAACCTTGGCAACATGCACCCATTTTCCATGCTTACTCCAGGTAACATTACGCGGTGGAATCTGTGGCATAGCTACAAAAGCAATTCCGGTATCTCCCATGTCCGCCATGCAGACTGCATTCCAGGTAGCCTCGTAGGTTGTCTTTTTGCCATCTAACAGATCACGGATATTATGTGCCGTTGCTGTGACCATAGACTCAATCATGTAACCCGTCTTTGGAGCACCCGTGGGTACTGGAGTCGGCCCTACTGGAGGGATAGCAACACAGACACCCACAGCAAAAATATTCTGGAAAGTGGGGTTGCATTGATGCTTGTCGATCAGGATAAAGCCACGAGGGTTAACCAGCCCTTCCACCTCCAAGAATGGCTCAATACCTGTAAAAGCAGGCAACATCATAGAATAGTCAAATGGCAGCTCATGGCGCTTTTTCTCCTGGCCATCTTCATCCATCTCCAGCACATGCATCATCCCTTCTTCTACTTTCTCAATCTTGGCATTGGTAATCCAATTGATATGAGCATTGCGTAGCGCACTCTCCAGCATACTCTTTGAATCACCCACCCCACCCAATCCCAGGTGGCCAATATAGGGCTCTGGCGTAACAAAGGTCATTGGCACTTTGTCACGGATGCGGCGCTTACGCAGATCTTTATCCACGATAAAAGCAAATTCATAGGCAGGGCCAAAACAGGAAGCCAATTGAGCCGCACCAATAATCACAGGGCCCGGGTTATCTACAAACTTCTCCCAGGTCTTTGCTGCGCTTTGAGCATGATCGATGTGACAGATAGACTCCGTGTAACCTTCGGGCCCCAAGCCCGGCACCTCATCAAATGCCAATCGAGGGCCAGTGGCGATTACCAGATAATCATAGGTGAGTTGGGTACCATCCATCAGTTCCAGGCTATTCTCCGCTGGAGTGATCTTTTTAAGCCCCGAGACAATAAAGTCAATACCTTTTTTCTTCAGGCAGGGTTGTAGCTCAATCTTAATCTCTTCCGGGGTGCGCCAACCCACTGCAGCCCAGGGATTTGAAGGCACAAAGTGAAAATAAGAGGTATTGGATACAACCGTAATCCGCTCCCCTGATTTTGCCAATTCCTTCATTTCATAGGCCATTGGAATACCACCGATGCCAGCACCTAATATTATGATATGAGCCATTTCTTAATACTCCTCAATGTCACAGTAGTTTTAAATATTGTTCCTTCAATACCTACGCAGGAAACGGGGCACACACTTGGTTATGCCTCTGTTAAAATCAGACCGCCCCTACTCTTTCATGCTCAATCTTTGTGCACTTGGATTGCACCACAATCAAACCAGCCTGACGTGCCTTCTCTGCTGATTCATGGTGCGCTAACCCCAACTGCATCCATACTGCTTTAGCTGAAACCTTGATCGCCTCATCAACAATGGCTGGTATCACATCAACCTTGCGGAAAATATCAACGATATCGATTGGTTCTGGAATATCAGACAGGCTGGAGTAACACTTCTCGCCCAATATCACATCCTTCATTGGGTTGACCGGAATAATTTTATACCCATGCTCTTTAAGGTAGACAGCCACCTTGTTGCTGGCACGATCTGGTTTATCTGACAGCCCTACAATGGCAACCACCTTTGACTCTGCCAACAGTTTGCAAATCTCATCTGAGGGCGGATTTGAATCTGGCAATTCACAATTTCCTTCATTATTCATCTCTTTTTACCTCTCATTAAAAACCATATCTCAATGCAGCATAGACATTATCATTATTCTGAAATTGACCAAGAAAAGTTCGGTTGTTATCACCCCACAAAAGATTACCACCTAGCTCCAGAGAGAGATGATCGTCATATTTATAGCGCAGTTTGGCGCGCAGATAGCCATCGTCATCCGATGGTGAATAGAAGGTGAAGAGTGACCAGATAAGATTCTGATTCATAGTCAACCAAGTCAGTCGCGCCGTATACTCCTGCCGGCTTCGATGAGCAGGAAATGCACCTGCCGGTAGCACACGATGGTAGTCTGCATAATCTTCCATGCGCTTAATGTAATACTGCAAACCAAGAGTTAGATTGGTCGCAAGCTCCCGTTCATACCCCACAATCAAACGTTGCTCACTGTTATTAATCATGGGATCGCGTCCATTACGATCATCCTTTGAATCATAATAACCCCATTCGGCATTTGCGATACCACCTGCCAGCGGGCCACGGATGCTGGCTCCATATACGGCCAGATCAGGAAACAGGGCACGACCAGTAACTGGGTTCAAACCCCCTGGGCTTTTCCAGAAGCCATCATAACCATAGAGCGCCAGCTCATAAGCACCTATATTTCGATACAGTCTTAGCGCAAGCTCATCATCATGAAACCAATCATTAGGTCGATCAACTTCAGCAACCGCATCTGTTCCCACTGTGCGCCCAAGAGTAGAGCCAAAATAGGATGCACGTGAACCATCGATATAACGGTCAGCATCAAAACGCGGCGTATAGATAAGGTCCAGATTTGCTATAGCATGGAACAGTGAAATCTTAAGCGCATCTGATGGTGCTTTAAGGTATTCAACATCACGCCCAATGAGAAAAGCATTCCAATCCTTGGGGAAAAGATCATTAATAAAGATGAGGTCACCTGTTCCCCAGGTCAATATTTGACGACCCACTCGAACATCCATAAAGCTGGCAGGTGAAAAAACAATATTGGCTGCACGAAGATCAAGCCAACCCTGACCACTCTTTAATGCAATATCCCGATCGTCGGCAACATCATCATAGATAAAGTCTGCTGTTGCTGTAAAAGTAAAAGCAGAAAACTCTTTTTCCAACTCAAGCTGCAGGCGCATTTCATTGAGCGGCCTTGACTCTTGATAGCTGTGCTGGTCAACCCACAACCCACTCCTTAGCTCAATAAAACCTTCCAGATCAAAATCCTGGCCTGCACTATCTTCCCCATCAAATTCTGTATCTTCAACATCACCAAGTCCTGCTGGCAAGTCAAGTTCTGTATCCAGACCAAGGCCACTGGGCAGTGTAGGCTCACTGCTTTCAAGCCCCATGGGCAGATCAGGTTCGGATGAAAAACCCTCCAGCCCAGCAGGTAGCGCCGGTTCTTCCGCAGACACCATCACAGAGCACAATAGGGCCACCCCATAAAAGGCAGCTCTGGCTATCCATTTTTCTGTTTTAATTTTCACCCATTGAAACCTAATTAAAGGACAATCATCTCAACTGCTTACGTGGTGCCTTGCGCAGATATCGCTCAGTGAACAGCGCATCATCCAACCCAACATCATATTCAACCTTGGTGTATTCCATCACTGTTTTGCTTCCTGTTTTCAGGTTTTCTATTGCGGCCTTAGTCACAGTTGGGTAGCCCTGAATCGTCTTTACTCCAAGCGCCTTAGCTATGCGATATTTGGCACCGGCTTTATCAAAATATTCTACCTGGACAGGGATAAAGCTCTTTTTATGGATAAACATCTTGTAGCTGGAAAATTCCACACCCGCCGCATCCTTTGGTGTGTTGTTGATGATGTAGTAGTTCTTGGTTGTTTCAACCAGCTCATGGGTGTCTTCATCCAGAAGACGGCCAGAAACATCTTCATAGAAAAAGTCTGAGCCAACAAAACTGGTGCGCTTATCTGAGGCTGCAATTCGTTTTACCAGATCCAGTGCTGGCAGATAGAGCCAGCGGTCATCATCCTGATCAAGATGCTTCCAAACCAGAAACGCCATCTTGCTGACATCAGCAGGGCGATGAAAGTAGACATAAAATTTCTGGCCACTTTGATAGGCTTGTCCTTCTACTGCATCACTCTTTGCTTCATCAATGCGCAGTATGGTTAGCCGCCTCTGCCGCTCGCGTCCCTGGCTATCTGTGATAAACATCTTAACCTGAGCTCGTCCGTCCTGTCCCTGGTAGTATGTGGTCATATTGCTGCGATGCACAATCTCATCTACCGTTGGCGTTGCATTTACAACGAGCGGTAATATAAAAAACAGACCAAGCAATAACACCGTTAATGGCTTATAAATATGCATAATTCAGCCTCCTACTTTTTTGCGGAACAGATAAGGTTCAAGCAGTGTAATTAATGCTGGCAATATCAACAGTGATGCAACGCCTGCCAATATTAAAATTGCCGCAATAAATATACCTACTGTTTGATATGGCACCAGCGGCGCAGCAAGTAACGGCAGAAACCCTACACCGACAACAATTGCATTGCGTGTAATTGCTCGTGCCGGCTCTGCAAAGACATGGGGAATAGCTGCACTCCAACTGCCATACACTCCCTGCAATTGGCGGGAACGCGACAGAAAGTGAATGGCGTAATCTACCGATAGCCCTAGGCTTAGTGCACTAAGCACTGCCACTGGCATATCATAGTCCTTACCAATCAGCCCGATAACACCATAGATAACCCACACTGTAACCGCCAACGGAATCATGGAGAGAAAACCCCACAGGAAGGATCTAAACAGTACTGTCATCATTACCAGCACCACCACAAAACTACCCGCAAGGGCGGCCGCCATTCCTGCCACCATCTCCTCCTGCCAGATGACATTAATATAGGTAAGTCCAAACCAACGGTGCGTTAGCTCAAACGGCGGTGGATTATCATGAAAATACTGCTTTACCTGTTCCTCAACACGAGCCATACCCTGATTGTCACCGCTGGTCAGCTGAACCAGTACCGTGGCCCTTCGGAAATCCGGCGTGATAAAGTGCCAGAGATCATGTGGACGATGACTGTTCTGGTAGGTGATCAGACTCTGCGCCACACCATTGGCAGTGTCAGGGATACGGAAGGCCTCATCCTTGCCCATCAACAATTCTCGGTAAACGGTCTTCACCACATCAGCCACAGAGCTTGATTTGCCGACCACATCCAGTGAGGCCAGATAGGACTGGAGGTCGCTAATATAACGCAACACCTCTGGTTGCTTGAATATCTCATCCCGCTGTCGTTCACTATCAAGAAACAGCTGTGCCTCATCCCATGCCTCGAACATTTCATCAGAGGCGCCATCCATCTGTTTATTTATATAGTCATTAAGCACGCCTAGCAAGGCAGCTTTATCTTGTACCGCTGATGCAGTTTGAACCGCCTCACCAGCCAGTTGTTTAAATACGCTATCACTATTTGAAATCCCTTCTTTAGTCAGTGCATCACCCTGCACTTTCATGCGCTGCTGCATGTTCTGGGCATACCCTGCCAAGGTCTTAGCTGACTGCCCAGGCGCAAGCGCCATATAGGCCAGATAGGTGCCACCAAAATGTTCATTCAGAACCTTATCTGCAATCCGTATGGGATGGTCTGTATCAAACCACTTGATCGGATTATCATTGATATTGATCTGACTGATCCCATACATCCCCACAGCCATCGCCACACCAGTGCCGACCAGAACCAACCTAGCATGGCGATAGATTGACTGACCGGAAGCGCTCAGCAAACGGCTCATCAAACCACTGTCCTGTGCATCATCTGTTTGGTGCCCAAAGTTGGCCAGCTTCTCTTCCGGGATAAACATGATGAAAGCCGGGATAAAAGTAATGGTCGAAAACCAGGCCAGGAATACACCAATCGAAATAAATAGCCCAAACACCTGTACCGGTGGGATTGGCGTCATCAGCAGAGAGCCAAAACCCGCCATGGTGGTCAGGGTGGTAAAGAGCATTGGAGTGTAGAGATGCTGCATCACGTAGAGGATGGTCTCTCGGCGATCCTTACGCTTCTGATACTCATCAAAGAAATCTGACAGGATATGGATCGCATCCAGCACTGCAATGGGCATAATAAAAATCGGGATCATGGAACTCATGATGTGGATGGTGTTGCCCGACATAATCAGCAGCGCCATGGTGGCCAGCGAGCAAACCATGGCCACGATCATCGGTGCCGTGATCAGAGTGAGTTTTTTGAAAAACCACCACAGAAGCAGGAATATCACCAGCATCGCCAATGGGGCCGAAATCGCCATCTGGTAGAACATCTCTACCCCAAAGGTGTCTTCCGCCACCGGCAGGCCGGTAATGTGAAACTCATCCCCTGAGCCTTCCCAGGCTGCAATTTTCTCCAGCAGCGCTTCACGCACCTGATAGCTGAGATGTTTGTCAGTCAGCGGCAGGTAGAGCGCAATTGCCAGCCCATTTTCACTTACTACGGTACCGTTGAGCAGCGGGATGCGCTGTGCTTTCTCCCGCACTGCCAACGCCTCCGCCTGTGTAGTGGGAGGCTTGGGCATCAGCCAGCTGAAGTTCACCACGCCCATGCCACCCTGCTCAATATTGTCTACTACTGAAGGAGCCAGAATATCTACCTCAACCACACCTATCTGTTTATCAGGATGATCGGGATCGGGCCAAGTGATGGTCTTGGCAAATTCAGTCAATTCATGAATATGCTGTAGCGAGGTAGGGTTGAAAACCCCTTCAGGGTGCTTAGGATTAACCACCCCAACCACAACCATGTCACGCAATGTAAAGATCTGCTTACTCTCATTGTGAAAAACCCGCACAGGCTCATCAGCAGAGAGCATATTCTCTGGATCAGTATCTACCCTCAGGGGGTTCAGTGCACTGAAGGTGGCTGGCCATAAGCTGGGCAAGAGTGCCAACAGAATCAACAGCACCGTAGACATCGCCATCACCCAGGCTACTATTTTAGGATGGTCGACCGAGTATCGGACTAGAGGATTGCTTTTGTGCGCATTCATTTTCAGAATCCTTTAAAAATAGTACTTGATAAGTATATTAGTAAAGACTAATATACTTATCAAGTCTCAGCACATCAAAACATTTGGAGGTTCCTCATGAGTATAGAACGAATTGTACTGGCTTTTGCGGGCTTTATGATTCTTACCAGCCTCGCTCTATCACACCTGCATTCACCCAACTGGCTGTGGTTGACCGCCTTTGTTGGCGCCAATATGTTTCAGGCAGCCTTTACCCGTTTCTGCCCACTGGCAAAGTTTCTTGAAAAACTAGGGAAAAAACCTGGCCCAGCATTTTAATTCTGTACTACCCTATCCAGGGTCACACTTACTTCCAAAAACTGTTCGTTAAAATAGGAAAATGCCGTGAAAAAAATAGTTCTATTGAGCCTAGTTGCCTGTCTCTCTGCAGCACCCGTCAGTGCTGAAGATCTCACCTCACGTGTTAATGCAAGCCGCGCAGCCATTAAAGGTTTTTTTGGTGACCTGGCTGGAGAGCTGAAAGGAGCATTAAAGACGAGTGGCCCACTGGCAGCCATTCAGGTCTGTAACGCCAAGGCCACGGGGATCGCCAGCACACATTCTGAAAAAAACGGCTGGGTAATTGGCCGCACCAGCTTAAAAACACGTAATGCCGCTAATGCACCAGATGTCTGGGAAAGATCGGTACTGAAAAAATTTGAAGCCCGCAAGGCCGCAGGTGAAGACCCGAAGAAGATGGAGCATTACAGGGTGGTCACAAAAAATGGCAAGCCGGTCTTTCGCTACATGAAAGCCATACCAACGGCTGAGAAACCATGCCTTGTCTGCCATGGTTCCAATCTTAAACCTAAGATTGCAGAGGCCTTGGACAAGCTCTACCCTCAAGATCAGGCGCGTGGTTATAAAGCGGGCGACATCCGTGGCGCCTTCACCATCATCCAGCCGATGTAATTTTAATATCCTGGGTTTGGCAGAGAAAGCCAGACCCAGGATCTACCTAACTACCAGTCAAAAGGCATATCGATATATTTAATATCGTGGCGGTGGGTTCCACTGGCCTTTCTGTCTTCAAACTTAAACTCAAAACCAGAGCTAATAAAGGGGCTGGACTGATTATGGCACTGCTGGGTGCAGGCATTATTGTCTGATGAAGGCATGGTCATGCCACCTATTTTTATAAAATCCTCCCGCTTATAGGTGCCACGCTTTTTTAGCATCATTTCAGCATAGTGACTGCCAGGCCCGTGGCACATCTCACACTGCACATTAACCATCTCCGGCGTTTCTTTCATGCTGACAAAGCCACCGGGTTTGCCATATCCTGTGGTGTGACAATGGATACACTCCGGTGCTTTGGTGTAATCACGGTTGGGATCCAAGCCAACCTCGCGCTTTGCCTTTACACGAACGCCCGGCTTCAACAATTCAAAAGCCTTTGACATCCGGGTCGTCTTCCATGAATCGAAGTGTGGCATGTGGCAAACCTTGCAGTTTTCAATGCCAATATAGGTTGGCTCTTCTACCTTAAAGCGCTCAAGCAGTGATTGCTCAACATCAGAAGCGACTGATGACTCTGTATTGGCCCAGTGTTTTTTGATGTCATCCCCATCAGCAGCATTGATGCCTGCTGAACCAAGGAACAAAAGACAGGCAATGGAAACAATGGTTATTTTCATTTTAGCCTCGACCCCTATTTAGGCAATTTCACTCGCGAGTCTAGCCCAAACCCTTGCGGGACATCTAGACTTGCCCATCATAAAAAAGGCACCTTGAGAAACTCAAGGTGCCTTTTGGTACTTCAGTTTACCTAAGCAACTAAACCGCGAGCGGTCCAGCAGCATTAACTTCAGGTGAAACCATATCAGCATATTCGACAAAATTTTCATGGAAGGCCTTAGCCAGCTCCTTCGCTTTTGCCTCATAAGCAGCTTTATCTTCCCAGGTGTTGGCCGGATGCAGCACATCAGACGGCACGCCAGGGCAGGTCTCAGGCACTGGCAAGCCAAAGATGGGGTCTGCAACCACGGCCACATCATCCAGATCACCTGACAATGCCGCATTCAACATCGCCCGAGTCAGGCTAATATCCATACGCTTGCCAACACCATAAGGGCCACCAGACCAGCCAGTATTGATCAGCCAGCAACGGACACCGTGCTTTTTAATCTTGTCACCCAGCAGCCGACCATAAACACTTGGATGCAACGCCATAAAAGGCGCACCAAAACAGGTACTGAAGGTCGCTTGCGGTTCAGTAACGCCACGCTCGGTTCCAGCCACCTTGGCGGTATAGCCTGACAGGAAGTGGTACATCGCCTGCTCTGGCGTGAGACGTGAAATTGGCGGTATCACGCCAAAGGCATCACAGGTCAGCATAATAATATTCTTTGGATGCGTGGCAATTCCCGGATAGATGGCATTGGGGATATGTGTGATCGGATATGCCGCACGAGTGTTCTCAGTCAGCTTATTATCATCCAAATCCAGATAGCGACTTTTAAACTCCATCCCTACATTTTCGAGAATGGTGCCAAAGCGTCGTGTGGTCTCATAGATCATCGGCTCTTTCTCTTTAGAAAGAGAGATCACCTTGGCATAGCAGCCGCCTTCCAGATTGAAGATGCCGTTCTCACCCCAACCATGCTCATCATCACCCACCAGCTTACGCTTAGCATCAGCAGAGAGTGTGGTTTTGCCTGTACCCGACAGGCCAAAAAAGACTGCAGCATCACCCGCTTCACCAACATTTGCTGAAGCATGCATCGACAGCACTTCCCGCTGCGGCAGGAGGTAATTCATGACTGAGAAGATCGATTTTTTGATCTCACCCGCATACTGGGTGCCACCAATTAAAATCTGGCGTTTTGCAAAATGGACAATAATAAAGGCTTCTGAATTAGTGCCATCTACACTGGGCACTGCATTCAGATGAGGCACATGCAGCACGGTAAAACGAGGCTCATCCACACTCAGCTTACGCCCAAAGTTTCCAGGGCGAATAAACATATTACGGGCGAAGAGAGCATGCCAGGCATCCTGAGTGATAACTCGAATCGGCAGTTCATACGCCTTGTCTGCACCGACCAGAAGGTCCTGCACAAAGATATTGCGCCCTTCCAGAAAATTGCAGGCACGCTGAAAAAGCTTCTCAAACTGCTCTTCAGGAAAAGGTTTATTAACCTTGCTCCACCAAACATGTTTTTTACTCTCTGGCTCATCAACGACAAACTTGTCATTTGGAGAGCGCCCGGTAAAACATCCAGTTCGGGTAACCAATGGGCCCATGTGGGCCAGAAAACCTTCACCACGGCGAATCGCATCTTCATACAGCTGACTCGTGGAAGAGTTCCAGTGAATATCGCCTAAATTGTTGAGGCCCATCTCACCAAGTGCACCCTCAAGGGCATCAATTGTCATATCTTCTTCCCCATATTGTCGGGATTATTAATATTAAACCGGGCATTCCTGGACAGCCTCGCAGAAATTAAGGATATCCGCGCCTTGAATGCCCCCGTGTAAAGGTTGCTTCTTTCAACAGCCCTATGATAACACTAACAGCCTGCCTAAATTAAGGTCTCCTTATGCCCAATACCAAGATAATTATTCCTAGGATTCACAGGGCGCAGGGCCACTTATCGCCCAGATTAGCCGATCTCTCCCATCTTTAAAGATGCAGAGTGGCGCCTCTCTGCTACAGCTCAGCCCCATCATAAAACTCTAACAGGGCAAGTTCATTATCACTAAAACCGGCCTTTGATCGCGCCTCTCTATTAAACGGCCCCTTGGGAGATCTGCTCATATATTTTTTTAGCAGCCCAAAAAACATAACATCCGGATCCACTCCTTTCTGCTCACAACGATAACGAAACCAGCGAGTCCCTGCGCCCACATGTCTGACCTCATCATTGGCAACAGTAGCCAAAACAGCAGCTGTTTTTAGATCACCGATAGTTTGAAACTTCTCCAGTGTCTTTGGTACAACATCCAACGCCCTGGCTTCATAAACACGATGCAAAATACCCATTCGATCTACCAAATCACCCGCTGTTTGCATCGCAGACTCCCAAAGCTCGTCATGCGCTGCAAAATCACCATAATCAAAACCCATGGCACGCAATCTGGCACGTAGTGCAAAAAAGTGCTTTGCTTCATCTGCCGCCGCACTAGCCCAATCCTGATAATATTCGCGGGGCATTCCCCGGTAGCGATAGATACAATCCCAGGCAAGATTAACCGCCGTCAGCTCTATATGCGCCAGCGCATGAATCAGTGCAGCCCGCCGAACAACCGTGCCAAATCCACGCCGAGGCACCAAGTCTGGAGAGACCAGCAGTGGCCGATCGAGCCTCCCGGGCATCGTAAGATTCTCTGCAATAGCCCCCTCTTTCCACTCAAGCTGGCCCGCTTGAAAAGCCCCGGCCACCTCCAAGCTAGCATTTAGCTTCTCATCAGGATCAGACAAGAGAAAGCAGTGTCGCGCTTCTTGATAGAGGTTTTTCACTGCACTTTTCGTTAATTTTAAAGAGGGTTAGGTTAATTTTTTTAGATTGATTAATTTATTATTCTGATCCAACTCCAGCTCAAACCGCCCCTCAATACCATGCTGACCTACAAATGAACGAAAGCTGTTAGCTGGAATTTGAACACGACGACCATCATCTGCCTGCACCACAACAACTGAGGCAGCACCCTGATAATGCCGCAGAAAAGCTTCAGGCGATATGCTTATCGAAAAACGTATGTATTGCGCCATGTTTATAGGTCACGCGAGGATTATGGCAAGCGTAGGCATTTAACATTCACCCGCTGCTTTCGCTCTGGCAACAGCTGCTTTACAAGCGTTACAACCCGTTCCCCTGTTGCCCGGTAAGCTGTTAGCTTTCCACCATACACCGTAAACACCTGAGGATTAACCGCATCGTTATGAATCATAATATCTCTTGATCGACTAAAAGCATCACCACCTGTCGGCAAAACACGCAACCCGGCAAAAGCTCGTTTTACATCTGAGCGGGAAATGCTGTTTTGAAAATAGTGATTATAAACTTCGATCAGGTATTCAATATCTGATTCTGGTGGTACAACCTGATCAGGTGAAGCATGAAACTCTGTTTCCGTTGTGCCAATCATAATACCTTCATGCCAGGACAACACAAAAACCGCCCGCTGATCTTGTGGCGCCTCCATGTAATACATCCCCTGCTGCAAAGAGCCGGGGACAATAATATGCGTACCCAGCACCAGATCCATATCAGCCAATGGAGGTTTCGGGGTAACTTTTTGCAGCACGCGATTAGCCCACGGCCCTGCCGCATTTATAATGACCTTTGCTGTCAGCTGCTTTTGTTCATCACTCTGCTTATATAGTGCATCACATAGGCCCGACCCGCACTCAGCAGATATCAGCTCAGCACCAGATATAAACTCAGCACCAAGCTGCTGCGCAGATTGCATGACTGATTCAGTCAGCCGTTGATCATCAGTCTGCCCATCAAAATACTGAAATACCGTGAGCAGGCCTTTGGTATTTAGACCATCCAATGCATCCCATTTGTTTTTTGGAATAATTTTAAATCCCTTGCCGCTCAGCAATGAATATAGCGCAAGACCTAACCCGATGAGCCATGGCTTACGAATACTATCTTTATAGACAGGTATATAAAATGGTTCGAGCTTTACCAGATGAGGTGCATTTTTCAGTAGCAATTTGCGCTCATGCAGACACTCATACACCAGCTTAACCTGCGCAGTCTCCAAGTAACGCAAACCACCATGGATAAGTTTGCTTGATTTACAAGAGGTTCCCATACCCGGCCGGTCAAACTTCTCCAGCACAACAACTGAGTATCCAGCAGCAGCAGCAGCTTGGGCACAGCCTGCACCCTGAATACCTCCACCTATAATTAAAATATCATAGGGTGCACTCATGATTTTTGAGCAAACAGTGGATGCTTCAACATACTACAAATATCCCGTGTCTCTATTAGAGAGACATCATTTGCATAATCAGAACATAACTCAGGATCAGTAATATCATACAACATCCACTCCCAATCACCTGCCCATGGTGCCTCACCTTTAATAAGTTTTGCGTGATTTACAATAAGATAATCTGGATTCAACTCCTGTGCATACTCATAGTGCTGCGCATCATATTTTTCCAATACATAACCTGTCTTAAATGCACTACTGTTTTTTACATATTGAATCGCTTCTTTATGAAAAGAGATAACGACAGACTGCTGCTGTATGGGTTGAATCTCTTTTAATAATTGTTCGCAGATTGTTTCAATACCAAACCGGTTAACGGACTCATCTTTTATCTCTACAAAGGCCGTTGCCTTTGGATAATGCAGCAGTAAATCAACAACATCATTTAGAGTGGGAATAGGTTCGCTAAACTCACCTTTTGGAAAGCGATCCAACTCATTTACACGAATAGAGTTGAGCGCCTCATATTGCATTTCAAACAGATTACCAGCAACACCTGTTACACGCCCCAGCTCAACATCATGAAAGACCACCAACACACCGTCTGCTGTACTTTGCACATCAAACTCAACATAAGTTGCACCACACTGTAGTGCAGCCTCAATGCCAACTAAGGTATTTTCAGGATAGGTTTCCATCTGCCCTCTGTGGGCAACCAGCGAAGGTATTTTCATAATCAGCTTAATAGATCATTAAACAGAGATAACCTTAATCTCATTGCTAAACCGCTTATATCTTTTTTTCAAGACAGCATTACTGCTGGGCACAAAACATTTTTCCACCGATGATTTCGCCCACTTTTCAGGACAACCCATCGCCAGCCACGCTGCACCCCTGGCAGTACTTTCCAACTCTTGAAATCGAACAACCTGCAAGCCACTGAGATCAGCAAGCCGCTGGCAAAGGCCATCCAATCTCGAAAGCCCGCCGCCCACATGCAGCATTGTTAATTGCTTTATTTTTTGCAATTGTTCCAGGTTATTCTGGAGAAGAAAAACAATACTCTCAATTATAGCTACGTATCTGCTTTCAGTTGATACGCCTGGTTGGTCGATAAAATAGGGCGCTCGATCCGCTTTCCACCAGGGTGAACCCAGACCTCCCACCGTATTGATAAAAAGTGGCGGTGATTGAATTTGTGCAAGCCACTTATCCAGATTTTTAAACAGGTCAGTCACTGGCCATTGTTGCTGTGCCCACGTCAGGGCTGCCCCAGCCCCATTTACTGTGCCCTCTATTAGATAACGACATTTCTTTTCATCACTGTTGGCTATACCTTGCAACAATCCTCTTGAGTTGGAAGCCATGCCATCAACCGGCATCAGGATAAAGGCACCCGTGCCGAGATTAACAATCGCCGTATCTTCAGGAACCTCTCCTTGGGAGAACAGCGCCGCATTCTGATCACCACATACGGCAGTTAGCGGAATAGCACTTCCTTTGAGCTTACCCCACACACTCTGAATCGGCCGCAAACAAGGCAGATAGCCACTCGGTATATCAAACAGTTCAAGTAGTGGTTTTGACCAGGAGAGTGTTGCAATATCAAACAGCAGGGTGCGGTGCGCATTACTATAGTCAACCAGATGTGGCGCATCTAAAAGCAGGTGATACAAGAGGTAACTCACCAACGGCCCAAAGCGAAGCGATTCATCCCTGCGCGCCTGTCGCACCTCTTCATTAGAGTGCAACAGCCAACGCAGTTTACCTGCACCATAATGTGGGGAGAGGGGTAATCCTGTTAGGCGATAGATCTCTGCTTCTTCTGATTTAAACTGCAGCAGATCGTTTGACGCACGCCTATCCTGCCAACTCAGCGCTGGGCTTAATGCTCGACCATCATTTTTATCCCAGGCGAGAACGGTAGATCTTTGCGTCGCCAAAGCCGCCTGCCCGACAGACACCTGGTTTCTTGCCAAGAGGGTGGCAATGGCATATTGGACTGATTCCAGGATCTGCTGCGGATCTTGCTCAACCCGTTCATGACCAATCCGGACAAGATCAATCGGCACCTCAACCTGGTCAATCAACTCGCCCAACGCAGAGTAAAGCATGGCTCGCGATGCATGGGTTCCTTGATCGATTACCAGGGTACTCTGCATTGCATGCCTTATTTAGTGCGTACTATGCGGGTGAAGATAGCGATCCATCTTAAAGATGTATTCGCGCGCAGTTTCAAAGCCCACGCTCCCTGGAGCTGCTTCGAGCTGAGCACCCAGGCCGTACTGCATGGGAGTCTGATGGCCTGTTACATAGAAAGCCTTTCGCGCATCTATCCAGTTACCGGTTTTATGCTCATTAACCCAGAGCTCAGTCGCAGGGTCATCTTTCCAGGCCCGATCCTCCAACCAGACCACAGCACAACCTATATCATCAAAGATATAGACCTCAGAAGGGCCATCAGCAGGTTTGTGCCGTATTTGCGCTGCATGAAACTGATCACTTAATATCATGTTGCAGCGTCGGCAACTATCCTGCTCCCACTCCACTATAATTGCGCCAGTCCCAGAATCACTGGAGCATGCTGAGATAAACAGCAACACAGCTGGCAACAACAATTGATATAGCATATTTTTCATCTGTTTATGATTTTTATCAGCCCTGGCAAACCTAGTGACCTGCTCACAACAATGCTGCTTCTCAACACATAACACAGCGAAATTAATTTCTATTTTGGCACAATTACTATGCAACATCAGTACAGATCATGAAGCATCCTTCACCCCCAATGAAGCCAGTAACACCATGTATTGGTTAGCCTTTAATCTAAGAAACGGGAAGCATAGCTCATAAATCAATATTATCGATAGTGCGCATGAAAAAAGAAATGAACCCGACGCTTTACCCAGCTGAATAGTTTGATGAACCAGGATGAGTCTCTATACTGAGCACTCATTGCACTCGTCATAAGCTCCGAATACCGCTAAAAACATAACCGGCATTTTCGACTGTGGCAATTTGACGCAGGTCAAACGATGTAATAGGGTCACGTATTAGCATGCCTTCATTAGACCTTAGGAGGCGCGGGAAGTCGCTGCCGCGAGATAAAATTTGGCATATCGACCAAATTAGAGATGCGGTATCTCAAAACTAATAATCACTAAGCGCGCTGTAAGCAAAAACTTAATTACCCCTGAGCATGCGGATCAGGAACAGATAACCAGCTTTAAAAAACCAAACAACTACGCCCAATTTACTAACAAACCGAGGTTACCATGACCGAGAAAAAAGACGACCATCAAGACGAAATCAAGACCGGTGAAGTAGAAACTTCACGCAGAGAGTTTTTTAAGACAACCGCCATGGGTATGGCTGGCGCCGGAGCCGTTACCATGGGCATCCTGCCCTTTGGTGCCGCTTCAGACGCAGAAGCCAGCTCAAGCACTGGACCTAAAGAGCACGTCGGCCCTGGTGAGTTGGACGAATATTATGGTTTCTGGTCTGGTGGTCAGTCTGGCGAAGTCCGTATCATCGGCATACCTTCTGGTAGAGAACTGAAACGCATCCCTGTCTTCAACTGGGATGCTGCCTATGGTTGGGGCACAACCAACTTTAGTAAAAGCCAGATGAAGGGCAGAATTTCTGGCGACACTCACCACGTTCACCTTTCTTATAAGAATGGCACCTATGACGGCAAGTACGGCTTCGTAAACGACAAGTCTCAGGCCCGTCTGGCACGTATCCGTTTGGACATGCTGGTTACCGACAAGATTGTTGATATCCCTAACGCAGCAGGCACACACGGCATCTTCCCATCTCGGAACGAGTTGAATGCCGTTTACTGTAACTCTGAATTCCGTGTTCCACTACCTTATGATGGCAGCGGTGACCTGGAAGATGTAACAAAATATGGCTGCCTGCACAGCTGTATCGATGCCGAGAGCATGGAAGTACGCTGGCAGATCCAGGTTGATGGTAACCTTGATCTCTGCGCCACAGACTACGAAGGCAAGTACTCTATGGCTTGCTGCTATAACTCAGAAGAGGGCGCAATCCTCTCTGAAATGATGGGCAAAGATCGTGATTGGCTGGTTGTTTTCAACCTCGAGCGCATCGAAGCTGCCATCAAAGCAGGCAAAGGCACCACAATTGGTGACTCCAAAGTGCCTGTACTGGATGGCCGCGGCAAATCTGAGTACACCCTCTACATCCCAGTTCCAAAGAGCCCACACGGTGTAAATGTAGACCCTACCGGCAAATACGCTGTCTGCTCCGGTAAGCTCTCACCCACCGTATCTGTTGTTGAACTGAGCAAGGTTGATCAAGCTTTCGCAGGTAAGATCAAGCCACGCGACTGTGTCATCGCCGAGCCAGAGGTTGGCCTTGGCCCACTTCACACCGCTTTCGACAACAAAGGTAACGCCTACACCTCTATCTTCCTTGATTCTGTTGTTACCAAGTGGAACATCGCCAAGGCAGTAGCTGGCCAGAACCCAGTGATCGAGAAGGTTGACGTTAACTACCAGATTGGCCACATCAACGCCTCCATGAGTGAGACAAAAGATGCCGACGGTAACTGGATGGTTGCGCTGTGCAAATTCTCCAAGGATCGCTTCCTGCCTGTTGGCCCATTCCGCGCAGAGAATGAGCAGCTGTTCAACATCTCTGGCAAGAAGATGAAGATGGTACACGAGGGCGCTGCCCACGCTGAGCCACATGACGCGCTGATCGTTTCACGTGACCTGATCCGCCCTGAAAAGGTCTGGACTCATGAAGATAGCCGCTTCGACTTCGAACGCGAACTGGCTAAAAAGCATGGTGTAAATCTTCAGGCTGCCGCCAACGTCATTACCAAAGGCAACCACACCTATGTCTTCATGGTCGGTATTGCACCTGCATTCTCTCTTCCCAAGTTCAATGTGCCATTGGGCAATACCGTTACGGTTGTATTGACCAACATGGACGGCGTAGAAGATCTCTCTCATGGCTTCTGCCTGACCCAGCACGACATCAACTTCGGCGTTTCACCTAGAGAGACCGCTTCGGTTACTTTTAAGGCCGACAAGAAGGGTGTCTTCTGGTACTACTGCCCATGGTTCTGTCACGCCCTGCATCTTGAGATGCGCGGCCGCATGATTGTCTCTTAAAACAATCTAGCTGACCCCAAACCCGCCCCTTCTTCCTAAGAAGAAGGGGCGGTGTTGTATTAGAATATAAGTAAATGCTAAAGTAGGAGGGTAGCAATTAATATCAGACTCCCTTAATATTCTGCCTGATTGATTTGAGACTTACCCCCTTGCAGCCTCTGCGGCTCATCACAGTAACTCAAAAACAGTTATGTATAACGAATTCTACTAATTCGTCAGGCTATTAGAGACAGACTTCTACCATCATGCCAAAAAACATACTCTTTCAGCCACTTGCATCCCTGTTTTCAGTCATCTTTAGCGCCACCAAAAAAAGCCAGCATCTTCTACTACTACCTATTTTACTGCTGCTTAGCACCACAAGCTGGGCAACCAATGGACTCACCCTAAAGGATGGCAAACCTTTCTGTGAAACCTATAAATGCAGCCATATTCTGCCAAACGCCGACAGCTTTCAGCAATCAAAGACCATCTCCCTGCCTGTCATTGAGGCACTGAAAGGGGGTAAGGCCTTCGCCTATATTTTCCTCTCAACCGACCTGGTTGATATCCCGGCCTACTCCGGCAAACCGATGGTGACCCTCATCGCCATTGACCCCAAAGGCACCATCCTGAATGCAGAGATTGTCCACCACAGCGAACCTATCCTGCTGGTCGGCATCCCCGAGTCTGTACTTGAAGTCTTCATGGCGCAGTACATCGGCAAAAATGTTGCCGATAAATTTGAAATCACCTCTGGCGGAGCACTCAGCCAGGGTGCCGATCAAACAAGCGGATCTCAAGAGAGTGAGATTTTAGAGGTCGGTGGAAACGTCCCTATCGACATGATTACAGGGGCCACCGTAACCGCCCAGGTGATGGATCAAACTCTGATCACCTCGGGTCGTATGGTAGCTCAGGCCCTAGGCATCCTGGCATCCGATGACACTCGCATCGTCACCTGGCATGCCGATTACCAGCCAAAAACCTGGGATGAGCTGGTCGCAGAAGGCAGCATCGGCCACCTTTTTGTCCCCACCGCCGATCTTGTCTCCACTGCTGACAAAAACGAAGCCTGGGTTGATATCTATTTTGCCGACGTAACACAACCTGTTGTTGGCATAAATATGCTGGGTGAATCAGGTTACAACTGGGCTAAGGGGCGCGCAGGTGAAAATGGCAAGATCTTCATTGTCGTCTCCAACGGCAAGGACAACTACAAGGGATCAGGATTTGTCCGCGGCGGTATATTTGAACGGTTCTATTTCCAACAGGGTTTCAATAAATACGTTTTCCGTGATCTCAGTTACGAACACCTCTATGGCATCAAGATAGATGGCGCTCCAAATTTTAAAGAGAGTGGCCTCTTTTTTCTAAAAGAGGAGCATTTTGACTCATCCAATCTCTGGCAGTTTTACTATATTGCCAGCCACCTGACCGGTGAGACCGCTACATCAAAAATCTTCAAGACCTACAGCGCCGACTTTCAGTTTCCTGAAAAGTATTTTGATCTAAAGATCATTGAAAAGGAAAAAGGCCCCACAGTGATTGAGAAGATGTGGAAGATGAAGCTTGGGCAGGTCACACTGCTGGTGCTTTTTCTAGCTTTTACATTCTTCCTATTTATCAGACGCGATCTGATCAGAAGCTCAGCTAAACGATTAGATACGGTGCACATCACCATCCTGACGCTCTCCGTGGTAATCATTGGATTTATATTGAAGTCACCTCCTTCAATGACCCATATCTACCCACTGCTGCACACTTTTGAGGATGGCTTCCAGCTGGATCTCTACCTCTCTGACCCCATCCAGTTTGTCTTCTGGATTGCTATTGCCATAAGTCTTATCTGGTTTGGACGCGGCTGGTTTTGTGGTTGGATCTGCCCTTACGGCGCACTACATGAGCTGAGCCACCGCCTGGCACGAAGCATACTGCCCAAAAAGTACAACTATAACTTCCCACCAAAGATACATGATGTACTGCGGAAGCTACGTTATGTAATCTTCTTCGCCTTGATCGGCATCTCCATGTTCTCTATTGAGATGGCAGAGCGACTGACCGAGGTGGAACCCTTCAAGACAACCTGGTTGGTAGGCATCTTCTCACGCGAATGGTATCTAACCCTCTACTGGTTTGCCCTGTTTGGCATCGGCCTCTTTATCTATCGATTTTTCTGCCGTTATCTCTGTCCACTGGGCGCCCTGTTCTCGCTCGCCAGCTTCTTCCAGATTGATCGGATCAAGCGTTATGATTTCTGTGACACCTGCAATGTCTGCGAAGTCAGCTGTGACTCCATGTCCATCAATCACAAGGGAGAGATCAACCGCTATGAGTGTTACTCCTGTTTCGAATGTGAACAGGCCTATCACGACAATGAGGTATGCCCTCCCCTCGTCTACCTAAAGAAAGGCAAGCTAGAGAGGATAAGTGAGGCAGACCTGAAAACAATCCAAGAGCGGTTGAAAAACTCAAAAAAACCGCAGGGCGGTTGCGGGAAAGGTAATACTTGATAACCCTGCTCTACCCTCACCATCAAACCTCAAGGTTCAATAGCGACACACTGACCAGCCCTTATTTAAACAGGCTGGTCAGCATTATCTCATTCCTGTTGCTGTTTTTTGCAGCCACCGTTCTACCTCGCAGCCTCATCGCAGCTGATCTCCATATTCCCAGCGAACAGTTTCCCACTATCCAGGCAGCCATATCAGCCGCCAATGATGGCGATAGCCTCTATATTTCACCTGGCATTTTTCAAGAGAGTATCACTATTGATAAGGAGCTCTCTTTGATTGGCAGTCCGGACAACAAATCTGTCATCGATGGATTAGGAAAGGGCAAAGTCATCACAATAACCAGTCCAAATATCCATATTTCTGGATTAGAGGTGCGACACAGCGGCGATATTATTGAGGACTCTGATGCCTGCATCTATGTCACCAAAAAAGCCGCCAATGTAAAACTGGATGGCAACTCACTTGAACAATGTGCCTTTGGCATCTGGATCAACGGCAGCCACAGCCCCATCGTGACAAACAACACAGTCACCGGATACCAGAAAAAATTCCTCTCCGACCAAGGCAATGGTATCCATATCTGGAACATCAAAAATGGCTTGGTTAAAGGAAACCGGGTATTTGGCGTACGCGATGGCATTTACCTGTCGAATACAGGCACATCATCTATCGAAGATAATGTTATGGACAATGTACGCTTTGGCATCCACTACATGTATAACGACAACAACCGGGTAACCGGCAATACCACCTGCAACTCCACGGTTGGACAGGCCATGATGTTCTCAAAACGGTTGGTTATCAGTAACAATGCTGTCATCAATAACCGAGATCACGGTCTGATGCTGCGTGCCATTTACGACTCTAAGATTGATGGCAATATTGCTTATGGCAATAATAAAGGCATCTTCAGCAACGACTCCGACTTTAATGAGATCACCAACAACTGGGTTGAGAACAATGCCATTGGCATCAATGTAATGGCCAGTGGTGAAGACACCAAGGTAATTGGCAATAATTTTGTATCAAACCCGGTACAGGTGCTCTTCTCCTGGCGCTATTCACTCTATTGGCACAATGAAGAACAGGGCAACTACTGGAGTGACTATCTCGGCTGGGACTATGATGGTGATGAGGTAGGCGACAAGATATACTACGCATCAAATCGGATGGATTATCTGATGCACCGCCATCCAAAAATGAGGCTCCTTGCATTGAGTCCGGTTATTCAGCTTCTACAGAACCTTGAATCCCGCTTTCCTGTACTGCGGGCAGCCAGCGTTATTGATAAAAAACCAGCCATGCGACCAACAATACCAACACCAAGCCAAATCTCTTCACCCGAACAGGCATGCCTGTAGATATGCCCTTGTCTCAAGCAGCACCTATTCTATCCCTATCCAAGGTACGCAAAAACTTCCCTGGCAAAGAGGTTTTAAAATCCATTGACTTGCACATTGCACCAGGAGAGTTGATTGCATTAGTTGGAAATAATGGTCAGGGCAAGACAACGCTGATGAAATTGATTCTTGGTCTGCTTACACCAGATGAAGGCAAGATTCTAATCAAGGGCGAAGTGGCCGCTTCATCACGCACAACAAACCAAAAAGCGCTCTTTGGTTATCTGCCAGAGACTACTGCTTTTTATCCAAACCTAACCGGCCTGGAGACACTGCATTACCTATCATCACTCAAGCAGGGAGCGCCTTCCAGGATAGATGAGGTGTTTGCAATCGTAGGTTTAGAGCACGCAAAAAAGAACCGCGTAAAAACCTATTCGAAAGGAATGAAGCAACGCCTTGGGCTTGCCCAGGCCCTGCTTGGCAACCCCAAATTACTACTACTCGATGAGCCTACAAATGGTCTAGACCCTTCTGGCATCCATGAATTCTACCAAATCCTTAGTCGACTCAAAGAAGAGGGCGTTGCTATATTAATGTCCAGCCATCTACTTGCCGAGATTGAACCCAGATCAGATGCCCTGGCACTACTTAAAGATGGCATTATAAGGGCTCATGGTACTGTCGATGAACTCATCAGCTCCGCCGAGCTGCCCAGTATTATTAAATTTCAAAAAGGTCTAAGTTTTAACGAAGCAGCTTTAGATCAAATACTCAAACAGCACACCGCAGAAAAGTCCTTTCTTGAGCATACGGAGACCGTTGTACTCACTTGTCATCCCCCTCATAAGCAGGCACTGCTATTTGAATTACTCTCTACTGACAAGCTAATCACAAAACTTATCGTTAACGACCCAGGTCTCGAAGAGCTATTTCTGCAATTAAACAGTGATCTAAAAGCCTCCTAATACCTTAAAATGTCTACACTCACCATCCTATTTGCAATAGCACGAAAAGAATTCATCGACCATTTACGCAATGGTTGGATCATTGCTGTTGGCTTGGCCTTTGCTGTTTTCTCCTTCCTCATTGCCTTTGTTGGCTTTGGATTTACCGGTGCAGTCGGCATTGGCCAAGAACAGAGCACCCTCTTCAGCTTGATCAACCTGGTAATCTATCTTGTCCCTCTGCTTGGACTACTGCTGAGTTATGACGGAATAGCCGGTGAACATGAAAGAGGCACCCTTGATCTATTACGAAGCTATCCATTTAAAACCACTCTTTTACTCTACGGTAAATGGCTCGGATTATTTATGGTGCTTGTCGCCACTCTGATTGTTGGATTAACCGCCCCAGCAGCTGTATCTATTTATAGCGGACACACTCTGCAAGCCTGGACACTGTTACTAATTACATCTGTTTGGATTGGTGCCGTCTTTATCTCCATCGCTATCATGTTCTCCGTATTGATTTTAGATCGCGGTAAACTTATCGCTATCGCCATAGGCATATGGCTACTGTTTGTTGTGTTATTTGATCTCGGCATCATTGGCATTTTGGTCTCTACAGAAGGTGACGTGCCCATGACCCTGGTCAATCTCCTCTTTTATCTAAATCCCACCGCACTCTATCGCCTTCTGTCCATTGATCTCATGATGGATGAAGCTATGATTCAACAGCTTGGACTAATGGGGCAAATACCTCCAACACCTGCACTTATTGCCGCCATTACTGCCTGGACCATCATCCCCACAATTATTGCGGGATGGCGCATTCGCATTCTAGAAAAATAAAACAGGATCAAAAGATGGGTAAACGCCACCTCACTACTATTTCATCCTTGTTAATTGCACTTGCACTCTTCAGCGGCTGTAGCGAAAACAACAGCACAAACACCGTGAGCACACCTGCAGATCTTACGCGTGATGAAGTATGCATGCTGGACGGCATGATTTTACTTGACCATCCAGGGCCTAAAGGGCAGGTCATTTTTAAAAACAACGAACAGCACTTTTTTTGTGACACCAAAGGATTGATCTCAACCCTCTATGATCAAAGCTATAAGATGAAGATCAAGCAGGCATTTGTGCAAGATTTTGGAGCGCGCAAATGGGGCAGCTATAACGACAATTGGATCGATGTAAAACAGGCTTTTTTTGTAATGGACAGCAGCCAGTTTGGTGCCATGGGGCCAACCTTAGCTACATTTAGCAGCCGCTCCGATGCCGAAATTTTCATAAAAGAGTTTGGTGGATCAGTGCTAGCCTTTGATGAACTCTCCGAAGAGAAATTTGAAGCCTATCAAAAACGCATTCGCCAGCAGCTGAGAGACGCCATTGGAAACATCTCGACTACTAATGAAGCGGCAGCCCACCAACATAATTAGAAGAGGCGCTGCCGCCTCTTCAGGTCATACCTTTAAAAGAGCAACATAAGCCTACTTAGAAATCGCCCTTAACAAACTAAGCATCATGATCCACATTCTCTTTGGGCGGCTCATGATTGCCTGCACGCCACTCCCATGGCATAACAAATTTGGCACGCCATAACCCCTGCCTCAGAGTACGCGCAGCACCCTGGACGCGCTTATATTTATCACTTTGCGCTGGGTCGTACACAGCCCAACCACCGAGCACCGCCTGCTCATTGATATCAATCCGCTGGGGCGCCTCACCAACCCAGCAGGTTGCCATCAAAATTCCCTTGTCATTTGTTCCCTGACCTTCACAGCTTAGTGGATTATGAGCAATCAACTTTGACAGCTTTTCCGCCGCGACCACTCCACAACGGAATTTAAAGTACTTCTTTTTAGTAAAGCAGACCTGATCCAAATCCGGTGCATCCAAATCCTGTAGAATCACCTGCTGACCATTGATTTCGAGGGTTTTACCATCAATAATCTTAGCCTCACCTTTTACAATCCACGTATCCCCAAACGCTATGCAAGGGACAAGCAGCAAGGCCGCTATACTGGTTGATACCACACGCAATGATTGAGTCATTACAATACCTCTAAAGAACAACATTAAAAATAGATTGGCGTACTTTCAAACCGCACCAGCAGTCAATTTGCACACACATTAAGTCACTATCAAGCCAAAGAAATTTAAGCTCTGGAGGCTGTTAGCTGCTGCAACACAAAGAGTGAAGCAGTAAATAATAAAAGAGCCCCACCCTGATGAGCCGAAGCCAAAGGAATAGGCACATGGAGCAGCAAAGTTGAAATACCCAGCGCCACCTGTAGAAGAAGCGCACCGAGTAGCAGATGCATTCCCAAGCGTATCCTGGGAGTTAGCTCAAAGAGTTTCGTATGCCACCAAAATACCAGCACTGAAAAAAACAACAGTGTAGCCAAAACCCGATGATCAAACTGAACTGTGGCAATATTCTCAAAAAAATTCAGCCATACGGGCTCAAGCCGAAAAATACCATCAGGTATCACCTGCCCATTCATTAGAGGGAAGGTATTGTAGGCAAAGCCAGCTTTTAACCCTGCCACAAAACCACCTGATAAAAGCGTAATAAAAATCAAAATAGTGATAATGCGAGAGTAGCCTAATATTTGGACGCTATCGCTGGAGCGGCCTTCTGGTTCATTCTTAAAAAAAAGACCTAATGCCACCCAAAAAATATAACCATAAACCACAACGGCCAGCCCAAAATGAGCGGTCAACCTATATTGACTTACATGGGGATTGTTTACCAGTCCACTTTTCACCATGTACCATCCTAGCAATCCTTGTAGACCGCCTAATATAAACATTCCTACCAACTTAGGCGTGAGCGAGCGCCCAACTCGGCGCGTAGCAATAAAAAACAGCATTGGAATAAAAAAGAGTATGCCAATTAGTCGCCCCAAGATGCGATGCGAATACTCAAACCAGAAAATTGACTTAAACTCTTCCAGGTTAAAATGGGAATTTTTCTTTATGTACTCTGGTGACTGCTGATAGAGCTGAAAAACTGACTCCCATTCGACCTGATTCATAGGTGGAAGCACACCAGTAATTGGTTCCCACTTCACCATCGAAAGCCCCGAACCCGTCAGACGCGTAACCCCGCCAAGCAAGACCATGGCAAAAATGGCAATACAACAAATGAACAGCCAGATCGCAATAGGTCGCTGGTTTGTGGTAGATTCCATAGATTCAACTCTGCCCTTGTGGTCAATCTTAAATAATAAAGATCGGCGATGTTACCAAATAGAGCTTTAATGGCAAGCAAACACCTACTAATAAGTTGACAAAAAAAGTAGGTTAAAATCTGCGACAAATTGACACAGATCAAAAGCAAACGGTACGACCGATGATTTAATGCCCAGGAACCTGAAAATGGGTCGCTGTGGCGTTAATTCCCCTTTGTTTTTTAGGGGCTTTTCAGACACTTACCAAAGCACAAATGGTTTCCAGAACTCGCTGATTTAACAGCAATAATTGATGGGGAACGGAGTTGCTTTCTTCAGTATCCAGGCTATATTTAAGCCTGAAGTTGATTGACCTGACTAAGAAAGCCATGTGTTCTATCACCCAACCGGGGTAGTATGCAGACAACACAGCGAAAATTAATTGCCGGTTTACACCATATTCACAACAACATATAAGGAGACAGCCCATGGCTGACGAAAACAAACCCGATGAGCAGGAAGATGAAAACATCTCTCCTTGGCAACAAATTATCGAAGATCCATTTCTGCTGCTTTTCATATGCGTAGCAATGCCTACCGTGTTCTACACGCTGTGGGGAGTCATGGAAGTCGCCACAATACCTACCGCTCCATACTAATAACGCGGCTAAGTAACAACATTTTTCATTAATAGAGAGGGGAGTAACGCATGACTTCATTTATGCCTCCAGCCCAGAAGAACTGGTGGGCCGTGCCGGTAGGCCGCCAAGAGATCGTCTGGATCGGTATCGCGCTGGTTTGGTGTCTGATTATGTTTTTCATGATGCCTTATTGGCACATGTATGGTAAGCAGAACATCTCCAACGAAGGCTACCGTGTAACGCCAATCAAGTACCAAGCAAAAGTCAACGAGATGATTGAGAAGTACAAGGTACGCGAAGTAGGGGCCATGAAAATCCCCGTAGTCGCACCACCTGCTGGTGCCGATGTCTATCTGATGGCACGTCTCTGGCAGTGGTACCCAATGCTGGAACTTAAAAAAGACGAAACCTACCGTCTTCACATTGCCTCCATCGACTGGAACCATGGCTTTTCCTTGCAGCCTGTCAACATTAACATTCAAGTCGTCCCTGGCTACGAAATGGTCTTGAACGTAACGCCTGATAAAGCGGGTGAGTACACGATTGTCTGCAACGAATATTGCGGCATTATGCACCATACTATGCTGGGCAAGATCTGGGTGAAGGAGTAATAAATAATGGCACAATTTAGACAATGTCCTGACACAGGACTGTTTTTCCACAAAGAGGCAGAAAACCTCATGAAGGCCAATGCTGTGGCGGGCGCGGTATGCCTGCTGATTGCTGGTGTTCTTGCTCTTCTGGTTGTTTTGACTCGCTGGCCTGCAGTTCACTTGCTGCCTGCTGACGCCTTCTACATGGTGCTAACCGCCCATGGTATCTGCGCACTGATCTTCTGGGTCATCTTTTTTGAGATGGCTATCCTGTACTTTGCAGGCTCCACGCTGCTTCGCAGCCGACTGGCGACACCTCGCTGGGCATGGGCAGGCTTTGCACTGATGATCATTGGTTCCATCATGACTCTGGTTGCCGTCTTCCAAGGCAACTCTAGCGTTATGATGACCTCATACGTTCCGATGCGTGCAGCACCTAGCTTCTACCTGGGCTTAATCCTGTTCGCTGTTGGCGCACTGATCGGCTGTTTTGTCTTTCTTGGCACCTTGGTTGTCGCTAAGAATGAGAAAACCTATGAAGGCTCCATTCCTCTGGTCACCTTCGGTGGTGTAGTAGCTTGCTGTATTGCAATCTTCACCATCGCATCTGGTGCTGAAATCCTGATCCCAACATACCTGTGGTCTATCGGCTATATCAGCCACATCGATCCTGCTATGTACCGTGTTATCTGGTGGGCACTGGGTCACTCATCACAGCAGATCAACGTTTCTGCTCACGTGGCTGTTTGGTACCTGATCGCCGGTGTTGTTTTCGGTGCTCGCCCAATGTCTGAGAAGGTCAGTCGTGCAGCATACCTGCTCTACATCTTCTTCCTGCAGCTTGCTTCTGCTCACCACCTCCTGACTGATCCAGGCATCAGCTCTGATTGGAAAGTTTTCAACACCTCATACGCTATGTATCTGGCTGTTCTGGCTTCCATGATCCACGGTCTGACCGTACCTGGCGCCATCGAGGTTGCACAGCGCAAGAAAGGCCTGACCAACGGTGCTTTCGAATGGTTGCGTAAGGCACCATGGGGTAACCCAGTCTTCTCCGGTATGTTTATCTCTCTGGTAGGCTTCGGCTTCCTGGGTGGTATCTCTGGTGTGGTTATGGGTACAGAGCAGATCAGTATCATCATCCACAACACCATCTACGTACCTGGTCACTTCCACGCAACGGTTGTAATCGGCACTACCATGGCCTGGATGGCACTGACCTACCTACTGATTCCAGTACTGTTCCGTCGCAAGATGATCCTGCCTAAGGTCGCACAGGCGCAGCCTTATGTCTTCGGTCTTGGCATGTCACTGGTTGCTATCTTCCATATGGCTGCTGGCACCCTGGGTGTTGCACGTCGTCACTGGGATATGGGCTTTGCTGGTAACCCACTGGGCTTCGAATACCCTGCTACTGCTTACCTGTTGATGGGTATTGCTGGTGTCGGTGGTGTTATCGGTGTTATCGGCGGTGCAATGTACTTGATTGTCACCGTTGGCTCACTGATCTTTGGTGAGAAGCTTCAAAAAGAAGCTGGCTTACTACAGAGCTTTGGTGTTCCTCTAGCTGACTCAGCCTACTCCACTGAGAAGCCTGAGCGTCTGCCAATGGCCCCTGCTGAAGCAGTGGAAAGTCATCATGACCATAGCGAGTTCGAAGCACCAGGAACCTTCATCCTGGCAATCGTACTACTGGTAAGCTTCGTGGTTTATTACTTCATTAACTGGAAGTATCTGTCCGAAGTCTGGCCTATGTCTTAATAGGCTCTAAGGAACGGGGCGAATCCAATTTGGGTTCGCCCCGTTTTTTTCCGATTTTTTTTGAAGTAGATAGGCAGATAAAATGGTATATTATTTGACTCATCTAAAAGCATTATTTCAAATCTCGTAAACGGCAGCAGTTAAACCCACACATGGTCAAGCAACTTATCAATCTGTTAAAGCTACGTATCGGCGTTATTATGTCCGTTACTGCCGTTGTTGCGATGGCCGTTACGCCAGGACAGCCTGTTGCTGGCTGGGAAATTGCCATACTTGCACTCACTGTACTTATTGCTGCAGGTGGCGCTGGCGCATTCAATCAATATTACGAGACGGACCTTGATGTCAAAATGAAACGGACGCAGGGGCGCCCCTTCATCAATGGCGACTTCCAACACAACCGCCTTTGGTTGTTTTTCATCGCTGGTCTGGTAGTTGCTGGCGTAGCCGGCGCTGGCTTTGCCCTCAACGGCATGGCTGCCTTGTATATCTTCCTTGGTGCCTTCTTTTACGCAATTGTATACACCGTCTTACTCAAGCGTCGGACTTGGCTCAACATCGTTATCGGTGGCGCATCCGGGAGCTTTGCTGTACTGGCTGGAGCAGCCGTCGTCGATCCTAGCGGGATTGGCCCCATACCGGCTCTGCTCGCCGCTGTTCTTTTTCTTTGGACACCTTCCCACTTTTGGAGTTTGGCTATCGCCAGGCATGACGATTATGCTGCTGCTGGCGTACCTATGCTACCTGTTGTCGTTGGCGATCAAACCGCTGCCAAAGCAGTGCTTTTCAACACCCTGGCCCTGGTTAGCATCTCCATTTTGCCCTTCTTTTTTGGCCTGAGCTGGATCTACCTTTTAGGTGCTGTTTCAGGCGGTGGCTATTTCATCTATCGCAATATTCAGCTGGTGAACGACACTTCACGTAAGGTAGCGATGACAAGCTTTTTTGCATCACTCGTTCAGCTAGGTCTTTTATTGCTGTGCGCCGTACTGGATGTCAGCTTGCTCGGTTGAACCTGAATTCATGAACTCATGCACCCTACGAAATTCATTATCACTGTTTTTTTCATTATCCTGGGCTTATCAAGCATAGCACTTGCTGAACCACCCACAATAACGCCATCACCTAGCTCTGCTGATTCTGCCGCTCCCGAGTTTGACCACAAAATCGCCTTAAAAACCAGCCAACAGGCTATCGGTAATAAACTAAGCAACCATCGGTTCATGTCCAGCACAGGCGGCGTGCTCTCCATGCAGGAGCTGCAAGGTAAACCTTTGATCATTAGCTTGGTCTATACCAGCTGTTTTCACACCTGCCCCATGACCATCCGCAATCTGGCCAAGGTTGTGGAAAAGGCCAAGGATGCCCTGGGCGATCAATCGTTCAACGTTGCCTTAATCGGCTTTGATGTTGAGAATGACACGCCTAGTACCATGCGCTATTTTGGCCGCCAGCAGGATGTCGATGGAGATGACTGGAAACTGCTCAGCATGGATGAAGCGACCAGGGATCTGCTGATCAAAGAGTTGGGATTCATCTATTTTCCATCACCGCGTGGGTTTGATCATCTTGTGCAATCTACCGTGATTGATGCTAATGGCGTTATCTACCGGCAGGTCTATGGAGAGGTCTTTGACACTCCTCTACTCATCGAGCCATTAAAGGATCTGGTATTTGGCCGCACATCGACTGCAGATTCCCTGATTGACGATATCGTAAACAAAGTAAAACTCTTTTGCACCACATATGACCCTATACGCGATGCATATGTTTTTGATTACTCGTTGTTTATTATGATCCTAGTGGGATTATCCGTAATCGTTCCAGGTGTTAATTTTGTTATATGCGGATGGAAGCGCACTGCGCGGTAGCCCTTAGCCCAAAGCTAATACCGCAATTGAGTCTCAACCCGCAATACTGAAGAGCCTTTTAACTCAAGAATGGCATTCATATAAGCACAATGAAAATCAAATGACGGATTCATCAGCAAATGGTAATATAGCCGCCATTAATTCCCGAGTAAATTGATCAACTTTTTATTAGCTCATTTGCCCACCGTTTGAAACACCAAAACGCGAGGATCATACAATTGAAATCAAGCGCTAACCCTATTAAACGTGGCTACTTATACCTCGAAGAGTGGTTTAACCTCTCATTTGGTGAAAAATGGAACCCGCTCTATCATCTTGGTTCTTTAACCTTCTTTTTCTTTTGGATAGCACTGGTCTCTGGACTCTATCTATACATTTTCTTTAATACCACTGTATCTCATGCGCATGAGTCACTTGAGATCATAATGAATGAGCACCCGCTTGGGATAGGCATCCTTATGCGCGGCCTACATCGATACGCCTCCGATGCCGCCATATGCACCATCATCCTGCACATTTTTAGAGAGTTCTCCCAAGATCGCTACCGTGGTACCCGTTGGTACTCCTGGTTTACCGGCATCCCCACCCTCTGGATGGTAGTGATGTTTGGTATCACTGGATACTGGATGGTATGGGATGAGTTGGCTCTATATGTATCAATGAGCGCATCTCATCTGCTTGATGCCCTGCCTATCTTTTCTGATTCAATGGCTAGAAACTTTTTGCCAGGTAACCTGAGTGACCGTTTCTCTACACTCCTAGCCTTCATGCATCTGCTTGGCCAACCCATGTTCATAGTATTTATGATGTGGTTCCACGTCCGTCGCCTATCTAACGTTGAGATAACTGCCCCTAAAGGGCTTGCCATCGGTGTCCTGATTGCATTATGTGTGCTCTCTATATTTGTACCTGCAACCAGTCATGCGCCTGTAGATCTTGGAAAGGTGCCTGCTGAACTCCAAATAGATTGGTTTTACCTCAATATCTTCCCTCTGCTCCAATATTGGTCTCCTGGCCAAATCTGGCTATTGGTTGGCGGCATCACCATCTTTATGATGTTCATGCCCTGGCTACCAAAGAAGAACGAAGGTGCTGTCGCAGTAGTAGACCTGGATCACTGCAACGGCTGCGCCCAATGCATTACCGATTGTCCCTTTGATGCTATCAGCCTGCAACCCCGCACCGATGGAGCAAAATGGGAAAATGAAGTAATTGTCAATCCAGAATTATGCTCTGCATGCGGTATCTGTACAGGCTCATGTCCATCATCCAACCCATTCCGAAAAGTAACTGAAGACGGGGGTGGGCTAAAAACTGGTATCGACATGCCTGATCTCACGCTGGATAAGTTTAAACAGCAGACTGATGAAGCACTGGCAAAATTAACAGGGGACACCAAGATCATGGCCTTCGGATGCAAGAATGGCTATGATATCGAAGCTTTTAGTGCACCCAATGTAGGTACCGTGCATCTCTTTTGCACCGGCATGATGCCTGCCTCCCTTGCAGAATATGCACTCAAAAACGGTGCCGATGGCGTTGCCATTTCGGGATGTCGTCATGGTGATTGTTTCTACCGCTTTGGTAACCATTGGATGGAACTCAGAATCCATGGCGACCGAAAGCCCGCCCTCCGTTCCAGAGTCGATAAAGATCGTATCAGAATCCTCGGTGGTGCCGAGACAGATGGCAAAAAACTTCACAAAGACTTCAAGGCCTTTCATGAATCGATTGCTGTAAAAAAGACAACACCTTCTGCGACCTCAACCAGGGAGGTAAGTCATGACTAACAACCCAATAGTTCGTTATCTGCTTCAGGCTGTTAATCTTGCTCTTTTTATGTGGCTAATTGCTTCATTCTCATCTGGCCCTACTGTTAGGCAACTTGAAGAAGGAATGGCTGTGGTCACTCTGGCCTTTGGCCATGCCGGCCAACCCGTCCGCGACTGCCATGTACGCACCCCAGAAGAGTTGGCAGCACTAGCCCCAAATATGCGTGCTCCCCTGGACTGCCCTCGTGAACGCTCCACACTCCATATTGAACTTTATATGGACGGCAAACTCGTTCATGACCTCACAGCACCACCCCCAGGCGCCTTTAAGGATCAGGGTGTAGATATATACGAAAATGTCACAGTACCTGTTGGTCACCATACATTTACTGTACGCATGAAAGATAACGATCAGAGTGACGAATTCATCTACAGCAATGATTACACCGTCAGCTTAACAGCTGCTCAGCTGCTGTTTATTGACTTTAGCCAGCAGGAAAACGGGTTTATCTTTAATTAAATGACTGAACACTTCTCTCTTGATATCTCTGCGGATCGTACGATCCGCAGACAGACCACCGCTTGGCTTATTCTTGCCCTTGGCTCCTTAGTCATTGGCGGCCTGTTTGTTGTCCTCATTGTCCTCTCCCGCACACCGGGCATTCAAGACATCATCCCTTGGCTAGATTTTTTTAAGACTGCCCTCGTTGTGCATGTCGATATGACCGTTCTGGTCTGGTTTCTCGCCTTTGCAGGGATTTTTTGGAGTCTGAACAACAACGGCAGCTGCACCAGCTGTGGCTGGCCCCCCATCATTCTCGCTGCTCTTGGCATGCTTGGGATTACTGCAGCACCCTTTCTGGGCGCAGGCGACCCACTGATGAACAACTATGTTCCAGTGCTACAGGATCCCATATTTTTTGTGGCTCTTGGTATCTTCGGTCTGGGTTTTACGCTACAGATTTTGAATGGTCTTATCCATTCCAACCCTGTCGGCAAATTCATGGATGGTAGTGCTGCGCTCCGTTTTGGCCTCTACACTGCGTTGATTGCAGCCCTACTCTCAATGATGTCTATTGGCTGGTCGTACACGATGATGCCAGCAGAGATTGAAGGTCAACACTATTATGAGCTGCTGTTTTGGGGGGGAGGACATGTTATCCAGTTTACCCACACCCAACTCATGTTTGTGGCCTGGCTATGGTTGGCAACCGTCTCAGGCGTCACAGTCAAAGCCAACCCGCGCATCATCCTTCTACTCTTTGCCATTGGTGCCATGCCGGTTTTATTTGCACCTGTCATCTATCTCACCTATCCGGTTGAGGATCCAGGTTACGCCATTACCTTCACCTGGCTAATGAAGTACGGCGGCGGCCTTGCTGCACTCCCAATAGGCCTTATCCTCATCACCTCACTTTTGAGTGCTGATAAGGCATCTGATGTCTACCGGGCTGAGCGTTCTGCATTGATCTTCTCAATCCTGCTATTTGGCACAGGTGGAATCATCGGCTTTATGATTACCGGCAGTAATGTGCGCGTACCTGCCCACTACCATGGCTCAATTATTGGCGTCACTATGGCCTTTATGGGGATCACCTACTACCTCTTGCCACGCCTTGGCTTTCGCAAGCCGATGGGGAAATGGGCGCTAAGACAACCCGCTATCTATGGCACAGGCCAGATGATCTGGGTGTTAGCTATGGCCTATACAGGCGGCCATGGTGTTCAGCGTAAAACAGCAGGGGCCGCTCAGGGACTAAAGACCATGCCAGAGTATATTGCGATGGGCCTGATGGGAATCGGCGGGATTGTCGCCATCACTGGAGGAATTATCTACTTGGTTGTTGTCTACAAGGCCATGCGACCTGAAAAAACAGCCACTGCTTGAAGCCAATCACTTACCAGAAAAACAGAGGCCACGTGCAACCAGCACGTGGCCTTTTTTCATTTACTCTTCAACTTCAAGCGGGGGAAGCGCTGGTGAGCGCAGAAGCTCAGGCTTTTCCTCAGGTTGTGGTACGCCTTGCTCTGTTGTTGTGGCTTCCGGCCCAGTTGGCAACACATCGCCAAAGAAGTGCTGTATGCCTTCAAAGACCGATACCGACAGCAGCATAATGATCATAAAGAAGACGATATTCCTGCTCGCAAATGGTTTTCCTCGCCACTTCTCAAGTCCAAACAATATCTTATCTGACAGCACATAAAGCGCAATCGCTGTCACGGTGTACATAAGGATTTGCAGCATAATTTCTTTTCGCCTCTTAATTTCAGATTTCTTGGACAGGAATCAGCCTACCCAACAACACAGAACTATCAATCTAATATGGGTTTATATTACGGCCGCCTATCTTACGACAGACCGACCAGGGGTGGATAGATATGAAAGGCCATAAGGTAGACGATAACACCACTTACGCAGACATATAACCAGATTGGGAACGTCCAGCGTGCTATGCGCTTATGGCGCTCAAAGCTACCTCTCAAAGCATGAAAGGCCGTAATAATCACCATCGGCACAATTAGGGCAGCAAGAATGACGTGGGTTGCCAGAATTGTAAAATAGATTGGGCGTACTCCGCCCTCTCCTGCAAATTTAACATTGCCTACCTGGCTGTGATAAGTCAGATACGAAATCATAAACAGCGCTGATACTACCAATGCTGCAATCATAAACTTCCGGTGCACAGCCCGATTTTGCTGACGAATATTGTAGTATGCAATACTAATAAGGCACACCGTTGTAATATTCAATGCTGCTTGCAGATGCGGTAGCACGGGAATAATGTCCACTACGGCTCCTCACTCTTACTGTCTGTGCCAGATTTAGGCTTTCTTTCATGCTTTTTCCATTCTCGCCATAGCAACCAAAAGAACACGACCACCAAAACACCGTTCACAATAATTGAGCCAAAGACGATACCTGGCATATCTCGCGCTTCTTCATTAAACATCTTCTTCTCTGGCTCTGCTTTTCCAAAATCTGCTGTTGAAGCAGCGACTATCTCAGGCTTGGCCATATCACCAACGGCAGCCTGCTCCCCGTCACCCCATACCAGTGAACTCATCAGCAAAAGGACTGCAACAGAAAAATATTTAAGCTTCCAAGAGAAGGGATGCAGCAAATTATTTGAGTAACACATGAGAAGTTTACCTGGAGCCCACAGGGCACAGAGTTGTATCAAATATCAGAATTGCAGTTTGGGCCGGGCATGATGCCAAAACAAATTATTTCTGGAACTTTAAAATCTCCAGATACTGTTCAGTCATTGCTTTGGGTTTGTGTGGCGTGGAGAAGGCTCCATGCACACGCTGCTGAGGGCCAATCAGATAGATAGAACCAGTATGGTTCACCTGGTAAGCTCCATCTTCAGTGGGCTCTTCTTTAACATAGCCTGCACTGAGCTGACGAGTGAACTTATCAATCGCCTCAACTGATCCCGTAGCCCCAATAAAGTTTTCATCAAAATAAGCTACATATTTGGCAATGTGCTCTGGCGAATCACGGTCTGGGTCTACTGAGACAAAGATGATTTGTGTATTCGCTTGAACCTGAGGATGTTTTGCAAGGTTGTCATAGACTGCTTTCATAACAGAAAGCGTCATTGGGCAAACGTCCGGACAACTAGTATAGCCAAAAAATAGTAGCGTCCAGTTGTCTGCCAGCTGCGTTAAATCAAGCGTACCCCCACCTGCTTTAAGCAACTCGAAGGCTGTCAGCTGTCGAGGTTCTGGCCAGAGCACAGCTTGTAACTCGGCAGGTACCGTCTTTTGTGCGGGGGGTTTCAATAAAAAAACCGATGCAAACAGCACAATGATAATGCCAACGCTGATCAATGCCTTCAGCGGGCTGCTTTTTACCTCAGCATTCATACTTTGGAGATCTCACAGAAAGTTAAACAACAACATCCACTACGATTATCCACTAGATACCTGGATGCGCCAAGCAGACTATTACGTACAACAATGCTATTAAAGTAACAGCGGGCATCTCAACACCTACCAGACGTACATTCTTGCTAAGTCAGCAACTATCAAAACCAAGGCAGTATATAACACTACATTCTGGATATAGGTTTTGACCAATATGGATTTAATCCGGGCATCCAGCTCTTTGGTTGCCGCACCCCGCTTTGATTCTGGCATTTCTTTTATTGCCAGGTAACTCTCTTTTTTTATTCTTATTAGATCCACTCCCTGAGTTATGCAAACAACCAAAATGGCCATGCCAATCCCATTTGGCGTATAAGTAAAGTACATAGGGCCAAGCCAGCCCATCAGTGCATGCATCAGTAGGTTCCACACCATAATTGTTACCGCTTTGCTGTTATCTAGCTACTAATTCTAACTTGTTTCATCAAATCAGGACGAAAAAAAAGCCCGCCGAGAGGCGGGCTTTTTCCATGGTTACAATACCATTAACGGCAAACTGCACCTTTTGAACGAACAATCTGGTAAGCACGACCAAGATAGCCGAAAGGAACACTCCACACATGCACCATACGTGTGAATGGAAACACCAGAACCAATGTCATGCCAAAGAACATGTGCAGCTTATAAACAAAGCTCACATCTTTCAGCAGCGTTGGATCTACGCTCAATGTCACGATGCTCTTGATGTACTCAGACAAAGCAATCATTGTTGAGGCATCGGCATGGCTGGCATGATACATAGAGGCTGGAATAGTCATCAGGCCCAGGAAAGCTGTTGCAGCGATCCAAAGGATCACAAAGCTATCCCGACCACGGCTAACCGCCTTAACTCGCTCTACCGTCATGCGACGCTTTGCAAGCAATCCAGCACCCGCTAATGCAGCGATACCAAATATCATACCCGCATAGATAGCGATATTTTGGTGTGCCACATCACTGATTCCAAATGCCAGGAACCAGCTATGGGGTGTTATTAGACCTACGAAATGTCCCAGAAAAATCCCAATCACACCAACATGAAACAGATTGCTATACAGACGCATATTGGTGTTATCAAGCAACTGACTTGAGTCAGCCTTCCAGGTGTATTGCTCACGGTCAAATCGAATCCAGCATCCAACCGCGAAAATGGTACCCGCAAGATACGGATAGGCTCCAAATATAAAATCAGACATCTTTACGCTCCTCAGGCTGCCTGGGCTAAACGCCCACGGTTTTCAATGATTCGAAGCACCCTTGCATAAGGGCTTTCGACTTTTTCTAGATTTTCAGCAATCACAGTTACGACCTTACTGGCATCCCCTAAAAAGACCCGGGCCTGCATATCATCCAGAGTTGATACATACTCTAGAATCAATGGCAGGAAGTCTGGAATCTCTTTAGCATCAACTGCCAAACCATTGGCCTTATAGTGCTCATTAAGGTCAATGAGAGCTGGACCACGTCCGCGATCATCACCAAATAGGTGATGAGTCAGATGTAAATCATGCTCAGGTGTCATATCAAACGTCACAACATAGTTCTGCTGCAAACCTATCAAGTCATGGATTTGCATCCATGCGATAAGATCCATCATGCCTTTGCGCTCTGTCTCATTGATATCTTTATCAGCTTTAATCGTATCGATTATTGCCGAAAAATTCTCAACGAGCTCTGCCGTCGGATAATCCAACAAGCGCGACAATATTGTGTATATACGCATTTATATACCCTCTATATTTACGCTTTGGATTTAGGCCGTTCCTGTATGCCCATCGGAGTTACCGTGCGCTTACGTGGAGCAGG
>Ga0316190_10000079_pt1 | contig 54969 bp, 56 predicted proteins | sample Eddworburrow2_MG_FD_204929 | JGI IMG/M metagenome (GOLD analysis project Ga0316190, IMG submission 204929) | Coastal sediment microbial communities from Maine, United States - Eddy worm burrow 2 | ecosystem: Environmental > Aquatic > Marine > Coastal > Sediment | place: USA: Maine | collected...
AAGCCTTTGTTTTATTGGTGGGTCGTGAAGGACTTGAACCTTCGACCAAAGGATTATGAGTCCTCTGCTCTAACCAACTGAGCTAACGACCCTTGAAGGTTAATCTTCGCTATCTAGAAAGCTCTTAAGCTTCTCTGAACGCGAAGGGTGACGTAACTTACGCAAAGCCTTGGCTTCTATCTGCCGGATACGTTCACGCGTTACGTCAAATTGCTTGCCGACTTCCTCTAGTGTATGGTCGGTATTCATTTCAATACCAAAACGCATGCGCAGCACTTTGGCTTCTCTTTGCGTCAGGCTATCCAGAATATCACCGGTAGCACCCCGAAGGCTGTCGTATATCGCCGCGTCGATAGGTACGGTGGTATGCGCATCTTCGATAAAGTCTCCTAAGTGCGAATCATCATCATCACCCACTGGGGTTTCCATTGAGATTGGCTCTTTGGCTATCTTGAATATCTTACGAATTTTATCTTCAGGCATTTCCATTTTTGACATCAGCGTAGCAACGTCTGGTTCCTGGCCTGTCTCCTGCATGATCTGGCGCGAAATACGATTCATCTTGTTGATGGTTTCAATCATATGAACAGGAATGCGGATGGTACGCGCCTGATCGGCGATGGAGCGGGTAATCGCCTGACGTATCCACCATGTTGCATAGGTGGAAAATTTATAGCCGCGACGATATTCAAATTTGTCCACTGCCTTCATCAGACCAATGTTACCTTCCTGTATAAGGTCGAGAAATTGCAAACCACGGTTGGTATATTTTTTAGCTATGGATATCACCAATCTCAAATTGGCTTCGATCATGTCACGTTTCGCCCGACGAGCCTTGGCTTCGCCATTCGTCATCTGTTTGTTGATCTCTTTCAGATCACGGATAGGAATTCCGACACGCTGTTGCACATCTAGCAAGCGCTGTTGCTGTTCCACAATGGGGTGCTCATAACGCGCTAACGTTGCCGTGTAAGGCTTTTTGGATTTCAGTTCATCAACTACCCATTGCAAATTGTCTTCATTTTCCGGGAAGGTTTTGATGAAATGCGGGCGCGGCATTTTACCCTTAGTAACGCACATATCCTGGATGGTCCGCTCACTGCGGCGAATTTCTTCAACCAAGCCGCGCATGGTGCCACATAAAGCATCAACCTGTTTCGCCGTAAAGCGAAATTTCATTAATTCATCTGTAATGCTTGTCTGTAGCTTGTCGTATTGCTTACTGCGGTAGCCGTATTTTTCATAAGCTTTACCAATTTTGGTGAACTGACTGGCAATTACCGCAAAATGCTCCAAAGCATTTGATTTCAACAGTGCAAGATTAGCAGCAACAAGTGCAGCCGCTTCTTCTGCCGCAGCTGCCTCATCGACCTCTTCTTCATCCTCTTCGTCGACTTCTTCTTCATCCTGCGCCTGATCCTTTTCAGCGACAGAAGCTTCCACTTCAACAAAACCATCAATCAATTCGTCTATGCGCATTTGATCATTTTTGATTTTTTCTACGATTTCCAGAATTTCAGCAATCGTCGTCGGGCACATGGAAATTGCCCGAATCATGTGTTTCAGGCCCTCTTCAATACGCTTGGCAATCTCGATTTCTTTTTCACGAGTTAGCAAATCCACCGTACCCATTTCACGCATATACATGCGAACCGGGTCGGTGGTGCGACCAAATTCAGAATCTACTGTGGAGAGCGCAGCTTCTGCTTCCTCAACCGCATCTTCATCAGCCGCAGCTGGAGCTGCGTCAGTCATCATGAGTGACTCTGCATCCGGCGCAACATCGCACACTGACACACCCATTTCATTGATCATGCTGACCACACCTTCAATTTGCTCTACTTCCAGCATATCGGGTAAATGATCGTTAATTTCCGCAAAGGTCAGGTAGCCGCGCTCTTTCCCTAAAACGATCAAGGCCTTCAAGCGTGTGCGCCTCGCATCAATATCGAATTGCTTCTCAGCTGCTGGCTGCTCAATAACTACGGCTGGTTTCTTGGCCGGTTTCTTTTTAACTCTTGGCTTTGCCATTTTCAGATTCCCAATTGCGTAAGACGGCCAAACTTGTTTGACCGCCGAAAAGCGGCGGATTATACCTGATTCCGCAAGAATTTTCTAACCTCTTTAGATGCTTAGCCACGTTGCAACAAAACTTTATATTGCTCACGCTCGGCGTCAGTCAAGTTGGATAAACCTACTTGAGACAATTTTTCCTGTAAGGCGCGAAACTGTTCACGCCGCAAACCGTCAAGATGTTTATTCATTAATCCTGCAAACTCAGCTGCCACATCAAAACAATCGCCCCAACTCAACATATCAGCCTCTGCTGCCGCAAACGTTTTTTCATGCGCTGTGCCTTGGAACATCTGGGTAAGTGCTGGGCCTGTTAGTTCATAATCAGCTTCTCGCAACACCAACAATAGATCAGCAATTGCTTCAGCTTCTGGCCCCTCACCTTGCCATTCGGCAGGAAGCTGCGTGACCAATCCTGGCTGGGCCAACAGGCATTGCAGTAATAGTCGATGTGAAGTAGGCGTAGAACGAACAGCCTTTTGAACTACTTGATGAGCTGCCCGCGCTACAGGCTTGATTTCATACAAGGCTTCCAATTCAGATTGACTTACCCCGGAAAGAGTCGCAATTTCTTTGCGCAACAACAAGGCTGTTGTCGGCGCAACGATAGAAGTGAGCAACGGCTTGGCACGTTGCAACAATTGATTGCGCCCTTCCTGACTTCGCAAATCCAGCCCCGTACTGAGCTCGCTCAGCATATATACAGACAAAGGCGTGGCCTCTTGCACGCATTGTTCAAAAGTAGCTTTACCGAATTCTCGAACGAAACTGTCAGGGTCATGTTCAGCCGGCAAGAATAGAAAACTAATACGCTTGCCATCCTGCAAATATGCTAAAGCATTTTCCAGCCCTCGCCAAGCAGCACGTTGACCAGCCTTGTCGCCGTCAAAGCAGAACACAATATGATCGCTAAGACGAAACATTTTCTGCACTTGGAAGGGCGTAGTCGCCGTACCTAAAGTCGCGACAGCATAGTGCACCCCATGTTGCGCTAACGCGACCACATCCATATACCCTTCCACCACCAACACATGCTGTTCAGCACGAATAGCCTTTTGCGCCTGGAACAGTCCATAAAGTTCACGACCCTTTTCAAACAAAGGTGTTTCAGGCGAATTCAGATACTTTGGCTCCCCCTTGTCCAGCACTCGCCCGCCAAAACCGATAATTTGACCGCGCATATTGACAATAGGAAACATGATGCGATCACGAAATCTGTCGTAACGCTTTTCGTCATCACCACTGATTACCAAGCCGGTTTCACTCAGCGCGTTATCCTGATAATTCTGAAAAGTGTTGGCCAAATTTTGCCATCCATCTGGCGCATATCCTACACCAAATTTTGCAGCGATTTCGCCGCTCAAGCCTCGCTGCTTAAGGTAATCTATCGCTCGATTAGACGATTTAAGTTGCTCGCGATAGTATTTCGTTGCTGCCTGCATAACCTCATATAAATTCGGTGCAATCTTCGGATGGAATTCATCAGCGGCATGCTGTTCATGCGGCACTTCCAGACCTGCGTTGCGGGCCAACTCTTCGATCGCATCGACATACCCCAGCCCTGCATACTCCATAACAAAACCAATTGCTGAACCGTGTGCACCACAACCGAAGCAATGATAAAACTGCTTGGATTGGCTAACGGTAAATGAGGGAGATTTTTCATTGTGAAAAGGACAGCAGGCAACAAAATTCGCGCCAGCTTTTTTCAGCGGCACATAGCGCTCTATAACGTCTACGATATCCAGACGATTAAGCAGATCCTGAATGAAATTTTTTGGAATCAAGCCAGCTCCGCCTTATTCATTGCATCTGGCAACAGGCCAGTGAATGGTTAACGGGGGGGTATCACCCGAGAATGGTTTTATTAACGGGAAAGTTGCGCTTTAATCTTTGCAGAGACTTTAGCCATGTCGGCACGTCCGGCCAATTTAGGTTTAAGTGCGCCCATCACTTTTCCCATGTCCTGCATACTGCTTGCAGCGGTTGCAGCAATCGTTTCTACGACAGCACTAATAATTTCTTCTTCGCTTAACTGTTTTGGCATATATGTAGCCAGCACACTCATTTCAAATTTCTCGACATCAGCCAAATCCTGGCGGCTCGCGGCCTCATACTGACTGATAGAATCACGCCGTTGCTTGTTCATTTTTTCAATGATAGCAACCACATCTGCATCTGATAATTCGATCCGCTCATCCACTTCGCGCTGTTTAATGGCCGCGAGCAATAGACGAATAGTACCCAGGCGCGCTACATCTTTGGCGCGCATGGCAACTTTCATGTCTTCAGTTATTTGTTGCTTAAGACTCATTGGGTACTTCTAGATATCCAGCAACGCCCAAATGTCGAAACTAATCTCAACTCCCGCTCGGGCGCAACGAATCAATAGAGTTTTGGAGGAAGAACCTGACTCATCAGGCGCTTGTAGTGACGCTTTACTGCTGCGGCCAATTTGCGCTTACGCTCTGCAGTTGGCTTCTCGTAAAACTCACGAGCTCGCAAATCTGTCAGTAAACCGGTTTTTTCCACGGAACGCTTGAAACGACGCATAGCTACTTCAAACGGTTCATTCTCTTTTACTCGTACTGTTGTCATTAAAATTACCTTGACCTAAAAAATTAAGGGCGCGATTCTAACAAAATGCCGCCCAACCAACAACCTTAATTTAGCTCACCGTTATTCGAGCAAACTTTCGCTTACCTACCTGAGCAACTATTACTGCACCGGCTTTAAGTTGTATCCCCTTGTCGCTGATCTTGTTACCGTCAAGCTTGACACTACCCTGAGCGATCATACGAAATGCCTCTGAGGTACTGCTAACCAACCCAGCTTGTTTAAACATGTGTGCAATGCCAACTTGGCCATCTACGCTCGCAACGACAACTTCTGGCATATCATCCGGTAACACGCCCTGTTTGAATCTCGCTTCAAATTCCACAAGAGCATCATCGGCCGCTTGTTTTGAATGAAAGCGGGTAACAATCTCTTGCGCCAACAACACTTTGATATCCCGCGGATTACGCCCTTGCGACACTTCTTCGCTCCACATATTGATTGTGCTCAAACTTTCAAAAGAGAGCAGTTCTAAATAACGCCACATCAAAGTGTCGGAAATCGACATTAATTTGCCGAAAATCTGCTGCGGAACCTCGTTAATACCAACGTAGTTGCCCAGCGATTTGGACATTTTATTCACGCCATCCAGGCCTTCCAGCAGCGGCATGGTAATTACACACTGTGGAGATTGCTTGTGCTGTTTTTGCAGCTCGCGTCCCATCAACAGATTGAATTTCTGGTCAGTTCCGCCCAGCTCAATATCGGCTTTAAGTGCCACAGAATCATAGCCTTGTACCAATGGATAAATGAACTCGTGTATAGCTATGGGTTGATTCCCTTTGTAGCGCTTGGAAAAATCATCACGCTCCAGCATCTGTGCCACTGTATGGGTTGCAGCTAACCGTATTAGATCGACGGCACCGAATTTATCCATCCAGGTAGAGTTGAACACAATCTCGGTTTTATCCGGATCAAGTACCTTGAATACCTGATCACGATAAGATTCTGCATTTTCAAGAACTTGCTCTCGCGTCAACGGAGGACGTGTAGTATTTTTGCCACTGGGGTCACCAATCATTCCGGTGAAATCCCCTATAAGAAAAAGCGCATGATGCCCCAGATCCTGCAGCTGACGCATTTTATTGAGCAAAACAGTATGACCCAGATGCAAATCAGGCGCAGTAGGATCAAAGCCCGCCTTAACACGCAGCGGGCGATTCAGCGCCAATTTTTGAATCAAATCGTCTTCCAACAATAGCTCATCGCTACCTCGTTTAATGGTTGACAGCACCTCTTTGTCCTCAATCTTCGCATGTTTTAATTCAGTCATATTCACTATCTTAAATATCTTGCGCCTATCATATGAGATTTTTGCAGAACTGCTATTCATTCCCATATTCAGGCCACTTATCAGTCTAATTTGGCCATCTATCAGCCTTGCACTCTCAAAACGCCCGTTTCTGTTAGAATGCGCGTCGCATTTTAAACAGTATTGCAATGCATAAGGCAATTGCACGGAGGCACGAATGTTAACCCAAAACCCGCAAAACCAAGAGCGCAAAAAGAAATTGCGCTGGTTTGTAACTGTATCCACCTTGCCGTTGCTGGGTGTTCTCACCGCATTTGGTTTGGTTCCACAAAGTGACCTTGGCTTTTCCGTCTCAAAAGTAGCTGTTGAACAGATCATTTTGTCGGAAATCAATGAAGTGGCTCCAGCCTTAAGTTTTTGGCGCAGTGAGCGTGTTCAACGCGGTGACACTGTTGATGCACTCCTTAGCCGCCTGGAAATTTCAGATGCAGCCACCAGTAAATATTTACGTAGCTCTTCTGACGCTCAGGCATTCCGTCAATTGTCAGTTGGCAAGGAGATTCAGGCGGAGATCTCTGCTTCAGGTAGCTTAGTCTCACTAAATTATCTCGGGATTAACGGCGAACAAGTTCTTGTTACCAAAAATAATGAATCGCTCTCAATCAAAACGCTACCAGCAAAAATTGAAAAACGTTTGTTCCTTCGCACCGGTGAAATTAAAACCAATTTATACACTGCTGCAGACGCTATCGACATGCCGGAGATCATTGCAAATCAGTTATACGAACTTTTCAGTGGCGATATTGATTTCCACCATGATCTAAGGGTAGGAGACAAATTTACTGCAATATATGAAATGAATTATTACAACGGTTCGTTATTGAATACCGGGCGCGTGCTGTCTGCTGAATTTATCAATCAAAGTCACATTTATAGCGCTATATATTTCCAGAAGGATGCCGAACATGGTGATTACTACACGCCAGAAGGCAAAAGTGTGCAAAAGGCATTTCTGCGCTCACCTATCGAATATTCACGGGTTAGCTCCGGCTTTAGCAAATCTCGCTTTCATCCAATATTAAAAAAATGGCGATCTCATAAAGGTGTGGATTTTGCTGCACGCATTGGCACCAAGGTTAGGTCCACCGCTGATGGCATTGTTGCTTTCGTTGGAAAAGATAGGGGATACGGCAATTTCATCCGAATCAACCACCAAGGTCGGTATACAACACTGTATGGCCACTTGTCTCGCTTTGCGGATGGTTTGACCCGAGGTCAGCGCATAAGCCAAGGAGACTTGATAGGCTATGTAGGCAAGACAGGTCTGGCTAGTGGCCCACACTTACATTATGAATTCAAAATAAATGGCCAACACCGCAATCCAATGCGTGTTGAACTGCCAGATGCAAAACCCATAGACGATGCAGATAAAGTGGCATTCCAAACGGTCGCAGATGAGCATGTTACGCGCCTGAACTTGTTACGAAATACCAATCTAGCCCTACTAGATTATTAAACCAGTGCTTCACCCGCCGGAACTCTATGTGGGTCTGATGTCCGGAACTAGCCTGGACGGCGTAGATGCTGCCCTTGTTGATTTCAGTCAACCCGAACCGGCATTACTCAAAAAACATTTTTTGCCTTTTGATACATTATTAAAAAACGAGTTGTTAGTCCTGCATCTATCCGGGCCTGATGAGTTACATCGAACCCAGATTATCGGTAATCAATTGGCAAGCATCTATGCTGCCGCAGTCGAGCCACTTTTAGCCCAAGCCAAATCATTGAACATTGATATAAAGGCTATCGGTTGCCACGGGCAAACCATCCGTCATTGCCCCCAGCAAGGTTATTCCATTCAAGTCGGCAACGCATCATTATTGGCCGAGCTAACTGGTGTCACTGTGATCAGCGACTTCCGTAACCGCGACATAGCTGCCGGAGGGCAAGGTGCTCCATTGGTTCCAGCATTTCACAATAGCGTGTTACGCCATTCAGATATTCATCGGGTGATCGTTAACATTGGCGGAATCAGCAACCTGACCAATTTACCTCCACAAGGCGACACTATCGGCTTCGATTGTGGACCAGGTAACTTGCTCATGGATGCCTGGTGCGAACAACACACTGGTAAATCCTATGATGATAAAGGCGCATGGGGATCATCTGGTAATGTGCTACCTAGACTACTAACGCAACTGCTCGAGGAGCCTTATTTCCGTTCCCCACCTCCCAAAAGCACGGGGCGCGATTTATTTAATATGGGCTGGCTACAATGCAAACTGACTGGCAAAGAAACACCAGTAGATGTCCAAGCTACTTTGCTAGAGTTTACTTGCAAAAGCATTGTGCAATCCATTCAACTTTACTGCGGTGACATTAAGGAAGTATATCTATGTGGTGGCGGCGCCCATAATCAGGCACTTCGAGATCGCCTTGCTTCCTTGTTGGTTAATTGCAGCATACAAACAACTAACATCCTCGGTGTCGATAGCGATTACATGGAAGCTATCGCCTTTGCCTGGCTGGCGCAACAAAACCTGCTTGGCAAGAAAGCCAACTTACCCAAAGTAACAGGCGCAAAGCATCGATGTGTACTGGGCACAATTCACCCCGCATAAACAGCATGCGCATATAACTTTGTAAAGTATATTCCAATACAAACGGGGCGCACTGCGCCCCGCATCTATCCCAACAAATCAAATGTCTACGCTGAAAACGAAGAACCGCACCCACAAGTAGTTGTGGCGTTCGGATTTTTTATGACAAACTGCGCACCTTCCAAGCCTTCCTGATAGTCGATTTCTGCACCTACCAGATACTGGAAACTCATCGGATCAATTAACAGTTGCACACCGTTCTTGTTCAGTACGGTGTCGTCCTCATTGGTTTCCTCGTCAAAAGTAAAGCCATACTGGAAGCCAGAGCAACCGCCACCGCTGACAAACACACGCAGCTTGAGATCGGCATTGCCTTCCTCGTCAATCAGATCCTTCACTTTATTCGCTGCGTTATCCGTAAACAACAGCGGCTCTTGCACTTCTGTTATCGTATTCATTCTGCTTTCCTTAAAGAGTTTTCAACACTATCAGCATTCGAACTGGTCTTAAACGCCAATACTTTTTCATCAGCTTCCGGACTGTCATGGAAAAGTCGCCCGTCAACAACTGCACCCAATTGAATTTCCATAGTCTTGTAGTGCACATCTCCTTCGACCTTGGCTTTGCTTTGCAGTTCAAGATAATCGCTCGCTGATACCAAACCGCTGATCGATCCATTTATAACCAAATGGGTAACACGAACCTCACCATTCACCCGCCCATGTTCACTGAGCACCAGTGTGCTTGGCTTGTCAGGTGAGGCAATAACATTTCCGTTCACTTGACCGTCTATGCGTAAACCTCCGCTAAAAGTCAGGTCGCCCCCTATAATCGTATTCGCGCCAATCAAAGAATCAATCTGCGTCTGCGGCTTACTGGGTTTCTTTCCGAACATCTACTTCTCCTTTACTTATGATGGATTCACGTCTTGCCGTACTTTTGGCTCAATCTCGCCTTTTTTAAATATGCGTACTTGCACGCCCTCCAATTCCGCAGCAGCTGGCAACTGAATATTTTGCTCAACACGTTGATAATACTTGAAACCAAGCTCGAATTGGGCATTCTCTGATTCATTTTGTGGAAATGCATGAGTGGTAACTGCACCATTTTCCCGCATTGTTGCAACCAGCTGATACCTGCCCCTAAATTTTTTAGCGCGTTGCCCACTTTGCACCAGCAGCATACGCAAACGATATTCGCCGGGAAACTTATCACGCTTTAATGTGAGCCTATGCACTCCCAGCTCACCTTTTTCACCAATCGTTGCAGTAAGATTCTGGAAGAAAACAAGATCTTCTTGAAGGCGAGTATTTTCATCCGTCAAGCTCTTGATTTGCCCGAGTGTTTCATGATGGCTGGCCTGCTCGATTTGGAGTTGCCGCACGTCTTGCGCAACCTGATCTCTCAGCTGCGAATTCTCTAACTCCAGGTTGGCAAGCTGTTCATTTAACCTGGCAATTTCATCTTCAGCTTTGCCGCGATTAAAACCTGCAAACTCCAAGCCGCTGTCATATGCCCACCACGCCATAGCAAACGCTGCAAACACAAAGGGAAGTATCATTCCCCATCGGACATACCATACTACATGCGGACGCACTTTCATTTGTGGCGCAGAAATACCTAATCTGCGTTCCACTCCACGCCATATATTGGGCTTTCCTCGCGCCATACTTAAGGCACTAGTGGTACGTTATTCAAGGCGGTTAGCTCAGGCAAACCGAACATTATGTTCATATTCTGCACCGCTTGCCCTGCCGCACCCTTAACCAGATTATCGATCACAGATAACACTACAACAACATCGCTTCCTTGAGGACGATGAACCGCTATGCGGCAGTAATTTGCCCCTCGCACACTTCGCGTATCAGGATGACTGCCGGCAGGCATCACATCCACAAAAGGCTCATTAGCGTAACGTTGTTCAAATAATGACTGCAGATCAACCTCGCGTGTCAGTCTGCCATATAGTGTCGCGTGAATACCACGAATCGCTGGTATGAGATGAGGCACAAACGTCAGACCCACTTTTTTATTGGCAACGTGTGCCAAACCTTGTTTGATCTCCGGCAAATGACGATGCCCTGCCACCCCATAAGCCTTGAAATTATCAGTAGCTTCAACAAACAAGCTGCTGATGTCTGCCTTGCGGCCTGCCCCGGAAACACCCGACTTAGTATCAGCAATCAAATTATCCAACTCAATTATATTTGCTTCCAGCAATGGGATGAAACCCAATTGCACAGCGGTAGGATAGCAACCGGGGTTGGCTACCAGACGCGCTGATTTGATCTTGTCCCGGTATATCTCAGGCAAGCCATATACAGCTTCTGCCACCAGATCAGGACATGCATGGGTCATGCCATACCATTTTTCCCAGCTAGCAATATCTTGTATGCGGAAATCAGCTGCCAAATCGATCACTTTTACCCCAGCGTCCAGCAAAGCTCGCACTTGCTGCATTGCAATACCGTTCGGGGTCGCAAAAAACACCAAATCGCATTGTTCCAGCAATGCATTATCAGGATGGGTGAACTGCAAATCAACAAATCCGCGCAGACCAGGGTAAATTTGGCTGACCGCCGTACCCGCATCTGCACGAGAGGTGATTGTTTGTAAGGTAACCTCTGGATGCACAGACAAGAGACGTAGCAATTCAATGCCGGTATAACCCGTGCCGCCCGCAATGCCAACTTTGATCATCTTTACTTCCATATAAGTACGCCGAACATTCTACAACATATCCACGACATCCCTAAACCATTCAACGATGGCAGCGATAATTACTACAGGACACATGTTGTAAAAAAACAAGGCAAAGTAAAACAAAAAACCGCCCAAGGGCGGCTTTCTGACTGTTCATTCAAGCAGCCTCAAGAGCTACTAAGACAAGTTTAACGCTTGGAGAACTGCTTGCGACGGCGAGCCTTGCGTAGGCCGACTTTTTTACGCTCTACCTCACGCGCATCTCGAGTTACCAAACCAGCTTGCTTCAGCACTGGCTTCAACGACTCATCATAATCTATCAATGCACGGGTGATGCCATGACGTACTGCTCCAGCTTGACCTGACTCACCACCACCGATCACGTTCACCATGATGTCAAACTTATCCAGGGTTTCAGTCAATGTAAGAGGTTGGCGCACAATCATGCGACCAGTCTCACGGGAAAAGAACACGTCTACAGGCTTATCGTTTACCACGATATCGCCTTTGCCCGCCTTGATAAACACTCGTGCTACAGAGCTTTTGCGGCGACCGGTTCCATAGTTATAGGTTACGCTCATGACTATACTTTCAATAAATTAACAGGTTTAGGCTGCTGCGCTGTATGTGGATGCACTTCATCAGCATATACCTTCATTTTTCGCAACATTGCATAACCCAGCGGGCCTTTTGGCAACATACCTTTAACTGCTTTCTCCAAGGCTCGACCAGGGTGACGCGATTGCATCGTAGCAAAATTGGTTGTATACAGTCCGCCAGGATATGTAGTGTGGCGATGGTATAACTTGCCTACTGCTTTATTACCAGTCACTCGTAACTTGCCAGCATTGACCACGACGACAAAATCGCCGGTATCCACATGCGGAGTATAAATCGCTTTATGCTTGCCACGAAGGCGCAAAGCAATCTGTGCAGCCAGTCGACCCAGCACTTGATCTGCTGCGTCTACCAAAAGCCAGTCATGCTGGACTTCATTGGACTTGGCGGAAAATGTTTTCATAACCACAATTCCTAAATATTCAATTAGTAAACCTCGAAAGGGCGCGCATTCTATTTCAGCCCACCCAAGCCTGTCAAACGCTATTTATCCTCACAGAACATGCTATTCCAACCAGAATCACCACTGGTATTTCCGGAAACAGGATAAAACCCAGTAAGATGAACACATATTTATCGTTATCGGATGTTCGTTATGTCATGGTTTGTTACCAATCTCATTGCTACTTTTTTGTTTCCACCGACGAATTTATTGCTGTTACTTGCAGTGGGCATCGTTCTACTGCATTTCAACCATAAATATGCAAAGCACCTGATACTCTCCTCATTCGGCCTACTCTGGATCGTATCCACACCTTTTTTCGCCGAAGGCACACTACATTTGCTGGAATCACGCACCACCGTGCTGAAAGAAGAACATCAAAGCGCCGTCGCAATCGTGGTCCTCGGTGGCGGCACCTATTTTCATGCACCAGAATATTCGGAACAAGACTCCGTTAACGATCAAACACTACCTCGCTTACGCTATAGCGCAAAGCTACACCGTGAAAAAGGCATGCCCATACTGGTAACTGGCGGCAAACCACTTGGGAACAAGCTTCCCGAGGCACAGCTAATGCGCACTTCACTTCTGCAGGACTTCCACGTCCCGGTTCGCTGGGTCGAGGATGAGTCTGATAACACTTTGGAAAATGCTCGGAATTCATTTCAAATTTTGCAGCAAACCGGCAAAAAAATCATCCTTGTCACCCATGCTTGGCATATGCCACGTGCAGCTATGGTATTTCGTCATGTAGGGTTTGAAGTCATTGAAGCGCCCGTTGCGTTCACTACACGCTATCAAGTTGATTTGCTGGCATTCCTGCCACGCGCAGAAGCACTACTTGACAGCAAAATTTTTGCCCGCGAAGTTATTGGTTTGATCTGGTATCGGTTAAAGTTAGCCTTCTCGGATAGTTCAGCAACGAAAGGATCATCATGAAAGCACGTGTCAAATGGGTAGAGCAGGCCTCGTTTCTGGGCGAGACTGAAAGCAATCACGCTGTACTGATGGATGGTGCACCTGCAGCAGGTGGGCGAAACCTTGGCCCGCGCCCGATGGAAATGCTACTGCTTGGTGCTGGCGGCTGCACCAGCTTTGACGTGGTCAGCATCCTGAAAAAAAGTCGTCAGGCCATCTCAGATTGCTATGTGGAACTAACAGCAGAACGAGCTGAAACTGACCCCAAGGTATTCACCAATATACACATGCACTTCGTTGTAACGGGCAAGGACGTCAAAACTACAGCAGTAGACAAAGCCATCAAATTATCCGCTGAAAAATACTGCTCCGCTTCCATCATGCTAGGCCAGACTGCCACAATCACACATGATTTCGAGGTGATCCAAGAAAGTCAAGCGAAGTGCTAAAAGTTCAGCGTTCTCTAAAACATATGGCAGCACAGTTGGAATAAATTTCTGAGCTTTTGCTAGACCCAATAAGCAGTATTGGTCATCACCTTACTATTCAGTTTCATTGCCATCTGAATAGGTTGAGGCAATTCCACACCACCCAAGGAATTTGCCAAATCAGCGTGCCCTATCTCATCGGTGTACATCTGCTTCACGATGGCACGACTCTTTTCGTCCTGAATAGGCAAGCTGCTCAAATGGCTTTGCAAATGCCTCCCGACTTGCCTCTCGGTTTCGGCAAGAAAGCCGAGATTCCATTTGTCACCGATCAATCCTGCTACAGCACCGATCACCAATGACCCGGCATACCAAAGCGGATTCAGCATACTCAGGTGACCGCCCAACTCATGAACACGCCGTGATGTCCAGGCAAGATGTTCAGTCTCCTCTTGTGCTGCATATTTCAATGCTTGCTGCACAGCCGGGTCGCGAGCTGTCAATGACTGGCCCTGATACAAGGCTTGCGCGCAAACTTCACCACTGTGATTGACACGCATAAGTGAAGCAGCATGTTTCTTTTCTGTTTCATCCATGGGTGATTCCGGCAATTCTGCATCGGGATAAGAACGAGCACTGTGTGGCTGGCTGAAAAGTGTGTGCAGGCCATTATCAAATTCGATTATCAATCTATCCAGATTCAGCATGATATCTCCTCGCAATAAACTCAGTAAAACACCTTGGCCAATTCTGCGCCCGGATCATCGGCACGCATAAATGCTTCGCCTACCAGAAATGTATTTACCATATTGCTGCGCATCAGCCTGACATCTTCTGCCTTGAGTATACCGCTTTCCGTAATCACAATACGATCAGCCGGAATGTTCGGCATCAGATCAAGCGTGGTCTGCAGACTCACCTCAAAGGTATGCAGATTACGATTATTTACCCCGACCAACGGTGTAGCAAGTTGCAGTGCCATATCCAGCTCTGCCTTATTATGCACTTCCACCAGCACCGCCATACCCAAGCTGTGTGCCAACGCCTCGAATGTGTGCATCTGCTTCGACAGCAGCGCAGCAGCAATCAATAAAATCGCATCCGCACCCATCACACGTGACTGATATATTTGATACTCGTCTACAATAAAATCTTTGCGCAAAACTGGCAATTCACAGGCAGCGCGGGCTATTTTCAAATTATCTGGACTGCCCTGAAAAAACTGCTCATCAGTCAGCACAGACAAACATGCAGCACCATGCTTCTCATAGCTTGCAGCAATATCTGCAGGGCTAAATACCTCCCGCAACACACCCTTACTCGGGCTGGCTTTCTTTATCTCAGCGATCACGGCAGCCTGACCGCCTGTAATCTTGTTGCGTATTGCACCAGTAAAGTCGCGTGGAGGCTCAGCCCGTTCAGCCTCGCTGCGCAGCAGATGCAAAGGATGCACCGGTTTTGCAGCGGCAACTTCCTGCGCCTTAACTGCGAGTATCTTGTTAAGAATGTCTGACATTTTGCTTCATATTTAAGAAAGGCGCGCATTTTAGCACTTGAGTTAAAATGTACCCCATTTCGTTTTCAAGAGCATGGTATGTCCAAAATAAAAGAATATATGCAGGGTGTTGGCAAAGCTGCACGTGAAGCTTCACGTATCATGGCATTGGCCGACACCGCCACAAAGAATCATGCCTTGACCGCAATCTCCACTGCGTTGCAAAACGATGTTGGGGAGTTGTTGACTGCCAATACGAAGGATGTTGATACTGCCCGTGAAAATGGACTGGACGACGCTTCTGTGGACAGGCTCACGTTAACTGAAAAGACAGTCAACAGTATGGCGGAAGGATTATTGCAAATTGCCCAATTGCCAGACTTGATTGGCGCGATCACTGATATGAATTATCGCCCTTCCGGCATCCAAGTCGGCAAAATGCGTGTGCCGCTTGGCGTAGTAGGTATCATTTACGAATCGCGCCCCAATGTCACTGCAGATGCAGCCGGACTTTGCCTGAAATCCGGCAATGCGGCAATTTTGCGTGGTGGTTCTGAAGCCCTCCATTCCAATCAGGCCATCGCTACCTGCATACATGAAGGGCTCCAATCTGCAGGCCTGCCAGAGTCCGTTATACAGGTAGTGAATACAACTGATCGGGCAGCAGTGGGCGAACTCATTACCATGAAAGAATATGTGGATGTGATTGTACCGCGTGGTGGCAAAGGACTGATCGAGCGCATTTCTGAAGAATCCAGAGTTCCGGTAATCAAGCATCTGCATGGTGTATGTCATGTTTATATTGACAGCGAAGCCGACCTTGAAATGGCCATTCGCATTGCCGACAATGCCAAGACACATCGATACGGGGTGTGTAATGCAATGGAGACGCTATTGATCGCTGAAAGTATCGCGGCAAAGATATTACCCGGTTTATGCAAAATTTACCTTGATAAAAAAGTTGAACTACGTGGTGATGAAACTGCCCGCAAACTTTTCAAACAAATGAATCCTGCCAGTGAAGTTGATTGGGAAACTGAATATCTGGGACCTATTCTTGCCATAAGAATCGTGGCCAATATTGATGATGCCATCACACACATTACTCGTTACGGATCACAACACACCGACAGCATCGTCACTGAAAATTACAGCAAGGCGATGCGTTTTTTGCGCGAAGTTGATTCCAGCTCGGTGATGGTAAACGCTTCAACGCGTTTTGCCGATGGTTTCGAATATGGTCTTGGCGCAGAGATCGGCATCTCCACTGACAAGATCCACGCCCGCGGTCCTGTTGGACTGGAAGGATTGACTTCGCAAAAATACATCGTACTGGGTAATGGCCAGACACGAAACTAACTTGATCAGGAAAGACACAACATGAGCCAAATCATAGAAGTAAAAGTACCCGATATCGGCGATTTTGAATCAGTACCCATCATAGAAGTATTCATCAAAGCTGGTGACAAGGTAGAAACCGAGCAATCACTGATAACCCTTGAAACTGACAAGGCTGCAATGGAAGTTCCCTGCCCTGCAGCGGGTGTAGTTAAATCCGTCAAGGTAAAAGTGGGTGACAAAGTCTCCAAAGACAGCGTGATACTGACTATGGAAAGCACCGCAACACCAGCCCAAAAAACGGCAAACAACACCTCAACCACAGTCGAGAACAAATCACCTGCTGTCCCACCAGCGAAACCTTCGACACCCAATGCCCAGCCCTTCAAAAAAGGCGATATACACGCTGAAGTGCTGGTGCTTGGTGCCGGCCCGGGTGGATACACCGCGGCATTTCGTGCTGCAGACCTGGGTAAGCAGGTTGTGCTGATTGAAAAGCATACCAGCCTTGGCGGCGTATGTTTAAACGTAGGCTGTATTCCTTCCAAGGCACTGTTACATGTCGCAAAGGTGATCAGCGAAGCGGAAGATGTCTCGCATCATGGCGTAACCTTTGCAAAGCCCAAAATCGACATCGACACGATTCGCGGCTGGAAAGAAAGCATCATCAAGAAACTTACAGGCGGTTTATCCGCTTTGGCCAAACAACGCAAAGTTCAGGTAGTACAAGGCACAGCGAACTTTACTTCACCAAATCACTTGACTGTTGAGACCAGCGACGGCAAAAAAACCATCAGTTTCGATAACGCAATCATCGCTGCGGGCTCGAGTGTGGCACGCATCCCAGGCTTCCCCTATGACGATCCGCGCATCATTGATTCCACTGGCGCACTACAGCTTCAAGATTTACCCAAGCGCATGCTGATCATCGGCGGCGGCATCATCGGCTTGGAAATGGCAACCGTGTACGATGCGTTAGGCAGCAAGATCAGTGTAGTAGAACTTGCTGACGGGCTCATTCCCGGAGCAGATAAAGATCTGGTGCGTCCATTACACAAGCGCATCGAAAAACGTTATGAAGCAATCTACCTTAAGACCAAGGTCAGCAAGATCGAAGTGCAAAAAAGCGGTCTGAAAGTTACCTTCGAGGGTGACCAAGCACCTGAACCACAACTATATGATCGTGTGTTGATGGCAGTTGGTCGCCGCCCCAACGGTCGCGAAATCGGCGCTGAGGCCGCAGGCATCGCCGTTAACGAGCGAGGCTTCATTCCAGTCAACATACACATGTGTACCAATGTACCTCACATCTATGCGATTGGCGACATTGTCGGTGATCCGATGCTGGCACACAAAGCGGTACATGAAGGCAAAGTGGCAGCGGAAGTTATCGCCGGACACCATGCCGCCTTTGAACCTTTGACTATACCGTCAGTCGCTTATACCGATCCCGAAATCGCATGGATGGGACTTACTGAAACGCAAGCCAAAGCTCAAGGCATCGAATATGAGAAGGCTGGCTTTCCTTGGGCAGCCTCAGGGCGTGCCTTGTCGGTTGGTCGTGAAGAGGGGTCAACCAAGATATTGCTCGACCCCAAGACCCGACGCATCCTGGGGGCGGGAATTGTCGGTGTAAACGCTGGCGAACTGATCGCCGAGGCGGTTCTTGCCTTGGAAATGGGTGCCGACATGGAAGACATCGGTTTAACGATTCACCCACATCCTACCCTGTCAGAGACCTTGGGTTTTGCAGCAGAAATGGCTGAAGGTTCAATCACCGACCTGATGTCACCCCGTAAAAAATAACGCGGCTGTCGGTATTGGATTGGTTGTAAATATAAATTAGACTCGGTTGCTGATGTGTTCAGCTGTTTAATCTGAGCAAACTAAATATTTTTATATATTTCACACAGAAAGATAATTCATGAAAACATTCACTCCTTTGCTTTTACTGTTAGCAATCCCTTTTTGCGGCAACGCACTGGCTGCTGAAGAAAAACTCGACGGCAAGTGGCGAGGCAGCGGAGGTGCAGCCCTGTCAATATCTTCAGGCAACACCAATAATAGAACGCTGAACCTTACGGCAGATGCTGTGCGCGCTACCCAACATGACAAGTTGTCTCTCTATGCCCAGTTACTCGGCAGCCGCTCTGAAAGTGACGGCGTAACCAGCACATCGGCAAACCAGTGGGCTTTAGGCACTCGCTACGACCACAACATTACAGAAACTCTTTTCGGTTATGGCGGACTGGATTTCAGTCGTGATCAAATCAAGCTGATTTCCTTACGCAGTGAAATCAGCGGTGGTTTGGGTTATCACTTGGTCAAAACAAGTAATGATCAATGGGATATTTTTGGTGGTTTAAACTACCGCGCTGATCAATATACTGGGACTGGTGTCTCCATCAACAATACGCTCAGGACAAAATTCGACACCGTAGGCGCAGTACTTGGTGAAGAGTCAAATCACAAACTTACCGAAGCAACCAGTGTTAAGCAAAGACTGACTATTAACCCCGACCTTGGCAGCAGCAAAGGTTTTCGCGCTACATTTGATGCTGGCCTGCAGACATCCTTGAACAAGACACTAAGCCTGACTGTAAACATGCAAGTTCGTCATGACAGTCTGGCGCAAGAACCTATCAAGAAAAATGACATCATGATGTTTACCGGCCTGAATGTAAAATTCAACTAACAGAAATTTTATATTTTCCAGTTCCAACGTTCATCAAAATATCTCCCCGCTGAATCTATATATCTGGACCATGACAAATGTGCTTCAGATATATGACAATGCACATTCATATAGTTGATGTAATTAGAGTGCGGAAGAAAACAATGTCGCAATACCCAGAAACGAAAAGAAGCCGACGACATCTGTAACTGTAGTCAGAATAATCGAAGAAGACTGTGCAGGGTCCTGACCGAAGCGCTGTAAAGTTATAGGAATCAATGCCCCTGCAAAACCCGCGGCGACCATGGAAATCACCATTGAAGCGACAATCACCATCACCAAGCCTAATGATTTACTCCAGAAATAAACGCCAATGGCCGTGGTAAATGCAATTGCCAGACCATTCATGAAACCGACATTCACCTCCTTGAGCACCACCTTGGGCCAGTGTCGCAGGCTTATCTCACGCAAAACCAGACCACGCATTGTCACCGCCAGCGCCTGAGCACCCGCGTTGCCTGACTGACCTGCGACCACAGGTAGCAACACTGCAAGTGCCGTGTACTGGGCGATCGTACCTTCGAATAAGCCAACAATGGAGGCAGCAAGAAATGCCGTCAGCAGATTGATCTGTAGCCACGGAAGACGCTTTCTTACTGAATATGTAGCCGATGAAAGTGCACGTTCATCACGACTAGCACCTACCATGGATAAAATATCCATCGTGGTTTCTTGCTGTATAGCTGAGGCTAGCTTTGCCTGGCGAATCACGCCAACCAGTTGCCCATCGAAATCTATAACAGGCAGATCAGTTACCGTGTCCTGCTTCATCTTCTCCAACACTTCATCGCGTGGCGAAGTATCGTATACAACATCAATTATTTTGCGCGCGATCTGACCCAATGAGTAATCAGGGTTGGCAAGGGCTAAATCCTGTATATCCACACGCCCATCAAGCCGACCGTTATCATCAACAAGATACAACTCTCTGAGACCGTGCCACTTGGTCCGGCGTAACCGGGCGAGCGTCTCAAACGCTGTCAAATCACCACGAAATGACGGCACACGAGGATCCATCAACTCACCAGCTGAATTGGAAGGATACTGCATCAATACTTTAATTTCTGCAGCTACTTGAGGAGAAAGCAGCTTTTTATAATATTCACCTCGATCTGCATCCATACGATTGAGCAGTGAAGCGCTACGTGAAGGCTCCAACTCGGCAAGTAACTCTGTTGCACTTGCCTCCGGCAACTCGATGAAGACTGCCTGTTGTACATCAGTCGTAAGATTCTGCCACACTGGCACTACAGAATGCACCGGTAGATTCCCCAACACAGCACTCGCATCACGTGCAGACATTGCTTCAATGCGTCGAGCAGCCTCTCGAGGATAATCAAGCATGAATCGCAGGTTAAGTGCGGTTAAAGCTGCTTCGGTTTCAGAATTCATATGTCACCCTTGCTACTGTCAACAGGTAGCAAGCCAATTAAGGCCTGCACTAATGATGACACACCAAACCAGTAAGCACTGGCAATCCCGACGAGCGTGCCTTCCATGCTGTTCTGGATTTGCGTATTTGAACCTGTCGTCAATGCACGCTGCATCGCAGAATGGGTGAGCATCCCTACCAGCCGCTCACCCTTTTCTACTACGGGTAGCGTAGAAGTATCCCGCCATCCCTGATGCTCGCGCACCCCGCCAAGTTGCGACTGGGCAGGAAGCCTATGCACACTTGGCCGCACCAAACGGACAAGTGTTGTTGAATTGCCTGCACGCAACAAATCAGCGAGTCCCACATAGCCAAGCAGACACTGGTCACGGTCGATCACATAGGGATCGTCAACAAGGGTGTCCGCAGAGCTCCTTACTCGTTCAAGTGACTCCCCGACCGTCATATCAGCAGGTAAAGCCAATACTCGCGGATCCATCCAGGCGCCAACACTGTCGTCCGAATAACTGAGTAATACCTCATAGGCAATTGTTAACGCAGTTGGCAATTGCACCAACAGTCTCTTTCTACGCTCTGTGTCGAAATAGCGTAACTGAGCGACGGCTGCTTGTGCACCCATGCCTTGCAACAACCCGGCAACGACCGTATCGTCAAGTTGCTCCAAACAGTGTGCACCGGCGAGCGGGAGCATCTGGCGTAACACAGGAGATGATAGTCGCAGAGGAGCGGAAAGCAGCAATGCGGCAGCAGATGCGGGTGCAAGGCGCTCAAGCACTCGAGCAGCATCCGCAGGGTGTGACTCGATAAATGCGTAACTGAGCGCTTCCCTACTTGACATTGCTTACACCTTTCATCACCAGAATGATAGCTTGCTCATTGAAGAGTTTTGCAGGAAGGCTTGCCCTCCCATCGGGTGTTTCAAGAATAATGGCAGTATCCGTCAGCTCGAGTATCCTGCCTTCATAGTCAGCAACCCGAACCAGTTGCCCAACACTATAACGCTGACGCAGGTAATGCGCACCAATCAGGTTGGCAACATATTCGCGTGCACCAAGGCTGACGGCAAGTGCCACTGCTCCCACCAATGCGATGCCCGCAGTCGCAGCAAGTATGACGAGAAATGTAACCCGGATACCTATCTGCTCTGCACCAACAAGGATTGCGGTGGCAAGAATCAACACTTGCACCACTCGACCTATCACTATTTTTTGTCGCTCACCAGCGCTGGCAGCCGCAGCCTGCACTAATTCTCGGGCAAGCCGGCTAAGCAAAAACCCGGCTATTACTATTAGCACACCGACAATTACTGTGGGCAGGTAATCGACTACCCGAGCAAGCCATGCAGTAAAAATGTGCAATCCCAGAACCTGTGTTGCAGCAGTTATAAAGAACAGCAACACGACCCAGAAAATGAAGCTCCCGAGAATCTTTACTGAGGCACCAGACAGGCGCGACGATACTGTACCCCTACCCGCAGAAATACGAGCCAGCGCGCGCTCCCCCAATAATGCAAGACGTACCGCGGTAGCTCGCAACAAATACGCAATGATCAAACCGATAAACAATATCAGGAATGCACCCAACACATTTGGCAGATATTGCAAAAGTTGTGTTACTGACTTATCGAGAACTCCCGTAAGCACATCACTCCATTGCGAGAAAGTTTCCATCCAATATCTCCGTATGGGGGAATAGATTCATGCTGAATGCATTCCGAATTTAACCGACTAATGCAAAAGAGCAAACCACATATAACTTGTTAAAACCTGGTCTACTTTACCATCTGGGAACTTTTACTTACCTTACTTCTTATGAAGATAACGCGAACGGAATGGCCAATGGGCCAAACATTGCACCCATCACAGACCAATACACTGCATTAGCTCCTCTTCTTTTCGCAATAAAGTGGCAGAACACTATGCTGGCAACCAATATGAAAATAAATGTCAGTAGGCCCATATGGTTTTAATCACATGAAAAGATTCATACATTTCTTTTTAAAAGCTACAAGACTAAAAGCTTGAATTCGGTTGCTGTAAAAACTCGAGTTCTGCCGCAGTAGATACCCTGCCCAGAATACTGTTTCTGTGTGGGTAGCGTCCGAACCTCTCGATGATCTGCTTATGCTTTATCTCGAACTCAAGATTGCCCTGGCTACCTTTAGCCTGAAACAAATTCACGGCCACCTCATGTATTTTAAGTGATTCGCTGTGCATGTATGGCATATAAAGAAAACCGCGTTCCCTCGTACTTAATGAGTCATCAGCCTTGGCCGTCACCGCTTCTTGTGCCAACACCATTGCTAAAGCATCGCTGGCAAATGCTAACGGTGTATCTCTGTACATGTTTCTTGAGAATTGATCCAGTACAATAATTTCGGCCAACCTTCCCTCGGCGTTCACTCGCCACTCGTAAAGTTCGCAACGGTTAGCGCGTAGATGAATATCAGAAAATCTATCTACAATCAACTTGTCAAAAGCGGCATCTTTTTTCCACCAGAACGCCTGATCAATTTCTTCGAACCAAAACTTTAATATATCGGTGTACATTGTTCACTCCCCGCAGGCAATTTTTTTCTCAACATCTACAACACTAAGTTTTGCAACCTCTCTCCAACCTCTAAATTTTGGACTGTTATATATTACCCGACCATATCCCATATTTTCAGCGTGGTAAGAAAAGTTTGAAATTCTGTATCTTTTTCTCTCACAGTCGAAATTCTTTTGGATCATTATTGACACATATTGATTCCCCTCCACATCCGTTTGAGTAAAATTGAAGTCTCTTACTTCCCAGATTTTCACTGTGGTGCCGTTTTTAAAAATAGTGGCTGGATTAACATAGATTGCCAGCCCATAATTTTTATCAACTTCAATCCATTCCGCTTTCACGCTACTGCAAGCCATAGCGAGCATCATTATAAAAATAGCCTTACTCATTACATTCACACTACCCGAATAAAATACTATTACCAGCTTCCCTTGAAGCATTTCACGACAAACCACAAGCCAAAATTTGAAAACCATGAATTATTGAATACATATTGCATCAAGACTTTCACCAGGAACATCCTGCAATACCCCAATATTGAAAAAACCAAAATTAACTACAAATGGAACTTTTGCAGCAATTTCATATTCAGATTGGAGCTTTATTGAACCCGTTTGGATTTTATACGAACATATTTTTCAATAAATAAACTCTAGCTACAACAATATTTTCGCCTCTGATGCGACATTTTATTATTACAAATAAATTACCTACACGTGTTATACCAATAATCAAATTCATAACTGGAGCGATCAATGGATAATCTCGCCGCAGACCCGAGTAAGTTACATAGCAACACCCTCAATTCATTTTTGGCATTAAGTAACTATCTCAACGCACAGATACTTGGGCAAAAAGATCTGGTTGAAAGCATGCTTGTCGCCTTACTAGCAGAGGGACACTTACTGATCGAAGGGCCACCCGGCCTTGCGAAAACGCGCGCTATCAAGGCATTATCCCACGGACTGGAATGCGATTTTCAACGTGTGCAATTTACCCCTGATATGTTACCCGCAGATCTTACCGGCTCGGACATCTATAGACCGGAAGATGGCAGTTTCCGCTTTCAGCGCGGACCTCTGTTCCACAATCTTATTCTTGCAGATGAGATCAACCGTGCGCCAGCCAAGGTCCAATCAGCACTTCTCGAGGCAATGGGAGAACGGCAGATCAGTATAGGTATGACCTCCTATGCATTACCACAGCTATTTTTGGTAATGGCAACTCAAAATCCTATCGAGCACGAGGGCACCTATCCATTACCTGAAGCCCAACTAGACCGATTCATGTTACATGCTCAGGTCGATTATCCTGATCGCGCCAACACTCTTCTAATCATGGATCTCGCACGGCGTGAAGCCATGGAAGCAAGCGAACTTTCTCCTCCGGAATATACTATTCCTCAGGAATCCGTATTCAAAGCTCGTCGCGAAACATTGGAAATTACCTTTGCACAATCAATTGCCGACTACATCGCAGCGCTGGTTGACGCTACCCGGAGACCTGAAACCTACAGCAAAAAATTGGCAGAATGGTTACGTTGGGGAGCCAGTCCTCGCGCTGCGATTGCAATGGAACGCGGCGCTCGAGCCTTGGCCTGGCTGGATGGGCGTGACTATGTCAGCCCGGAGGATGTTCAATCTGTTGCTCCGAATGTGCTACGTCATCGGCTGTTACTTGACTTTACAGCTCAAGCGCACGGAATAATGGCACAGGATTGCGTTGACGAATTACTTCAGCAGGTACCTGCTCCATGATCGTTCGCGATCTCGCCGAACTGTCCGCCCTGCGTGGCGCCATACGTGGACTAAGCTTGCGTACCCAACGTCCTGCAATGGCACAGCTGCAAGGTGGACATCGGAGCGCACATCGTGGGCGCGGACTGGAATTCGAGGAGGTGCGGCTCTATGCACCAGGTGACGATACACGAAACATCGATTGGCGCGTCACGGCACGACGTGGACGTACTCATACCAAACTGTTTCGTGAAGAGCGCGAGCGTCCCGTATGGCTGGTCGCAGACCTGCATTCAGGTTTGTATTTCGGCAGCAGACGACAATTTAAATCTGCAGTATTGCTACGTGCAGCTGCCATGCTTGGTTGGGTAGCAGCACTTGGAGGCGATCGCGTCGGAGCAGTGATTTCCGAAAGCTCCGCAGTACCGAAGATTTTCTCTCCACGCGCCCGAGAGGCTGGTGTGCTGCCGATTCTACAAGCATTGCTGGAAGCGCAACCGCACGCACCCGGCACCGAGGTAAATGGCAATCTGTTCACTGCAATCTCCACACTGCGTCCATTATTACAACCAGGTAGCCTGGTCCTTTTATTGAGCGACTTTGCAAATTTAGATCCCGCAACAGAGGATATCCTGGCAAGCGCCAGCATACACAACGAATGTAGATTGCTATGGATCACCGACGAATTGGAAAGCATTGGCCTGCCGAAAGGCAATTTTCAGGTTGGCTTACCTGATCGACAGTGGTGGATGAATGGTGAAAAAACCCGCTCCCAGTGGCAGCATATATGGGAGACACGCAAGGAAAAACTAAGCGGTCTTTCCATGCGCCTCAACCTACCCATCAGTCGCCTTGATACAAATGATGATGTTATCGAGCGTATGGTCACCTTACTGAGAGAGCCAAAATGGGTGTCGTAAAACCTGATTGGCTCACTCAGCTTGCACCTGCCCACGCTCCGCCTCCGGCAAGCTGGTGGCCACTCGCAACAGGATGGTGGGTACTATTGATCTTGTCAGCAATTATTATCGGTGCATTGATTTATAGACAGCGTCATCCTGCCTCATGCTTGCGCCGTATTGCCTTGCATCAGCTTAAAAATATGGAAACAATGATCAGCGACGATGTCACTTTGGCACGTGAGCTTGAACATCTGTTGCGACGGTTTGCAATCGCCCGCTTCGGCCGCGATCAGGTAGCAAACTTGAGTGGCGAGCGCTGGTTAACTTTCATCGTTGAGCACGGCGGTGAAGCATGGGATGGCGATGTAGGCAAAAATCTGCTTCGTGCAGCCTATGGCGGAAGCCTAACTTACTCAGACCGCACCAACTGGCTGACAGGTGCACGCACATTCATCAAGGGCCGCACATGATCCATATTGTCTGGCCATGGATGGCAATGCTCTTTCCCCTGCCCTGGCTACTACGCCGCTTGTTACCGGCAGCGGCACTGCAGGGTGGTGCATTGTTCATACCGTTTGCAGCTTCCACTTCAGCAGAGTGGGCTGATGCTACACCTTCGCATTCCCGGTTACGCAGTTCGTTGTTTATGCTGGTCTGGTTACTGCTTATTGCAGCTGCAATGCGCCCACAATGGCTCGATGAACCTCTGCCAGTACCAACAACCGGACGACAAATATTACTAGCCATAGATGTCTCCGGTTCAATGTCAGCAAAAGACATGGAAAATAATCGTACACGTCTCAATGTTGTGCAAAAGGTAGCCGGAGAATTCATAAGTAAACGTCAGGGAGATCAGGTTGGACTGATCCTATTTGGCACACAACCATATTTACAAGCCCCTTTGACGGCTGATCTCAACACAGCCAGTCAATTTTTACGTGATACCGTAGTCGGTGTGGCAGGAACTTTGACTGCCATCGGTGATGCCATAGGACTTGCGATCAAGCGTCTGCATAACTATCAAAAAGCCTCAGGCAAACAAGGCGAGATGGTGTTGATTTTACTTACTGACGGCGGTAACAATGCAGGGTTGATGGATCCAGAGGCAGCTGCCAGGATGGCAGCAAGTGCCGGCCTGCGCATCTACACGATTGGTGTGGGTGCCCTCCCACAGCAAAATATTTTTGGCGTGACCGGTAATGTTGCTCTGGATGAAAAGTCCCTCAAATCTATCGCCAGAATTACCGATGGCGAATATTTCCGTGCATCCGATACAGCAGCGTTAAAAAAAGTATATGCGCAGATAGACAAACTCGAACCAAGCACTGGAAAAGAACAATGGTATCGCCCGCACAGTGAATGGTTCATCTGGCCGTTGGCAATATCGTTACTGCTCAGCGTGTTTGCTTTGATGATACGGGTACGTACATGACTATGAGCGACTTCCTGCATACTTTTCATTTTCTGCGCCCTCTGTGGCTCATTGCACTGCCTCTGCTGTGGATAGTAGTTTTTTGGCTTGCGCGTCGCCATAACCGTGACAGCGACTGGTCACAGATCATTGATGCACAACTGCTACCCGCTCTGAGACTAGATACAAAGGTAAGCGCTGGAATGCGCCCATGGCCTTGGCTGGCGCTAGCATGGAGTATGGCTGTACTGGCCTTGGCCGGGCCAAGTTGGGAACATATACAGACAACAGCCTATCGCACACCAAGCGATTGGATATTCGTACTTGACCTTTCACCTTCGATGCTGGTCACCGATACTGCACCGAGCCGTGTCATACGTGCTCGATTTGCACTGAATGATTTGCTGGACACAGCACATGACTCTCGCGTTGGTCTGGTCGTATTCAGCGATGAACCTTACACCGTGACGCCTCTCACTCAGGACGTATCCACTATAAAGGCATTATTGCCTGCACTTACTCCCGACATCATGCCCAGTGCGGGCAACCAGCTCGCACCTGCACTGAAACAAGCTGAGAAACTACTAATGGGAGCAAATAACAATCATCAGCAAATTGTTGTCCTCACGGACGGTTTCGACGATGCTGGAGCCGCTCTCTCATCTGCCGCCGAGCTAAAGTCACACGGGGTGACCTTGAGTGTCGTGGGAGTTGGTACACAGGTCGGCGCACCGCTACGTAATGCAACAGGACGTCATACAACGAAGTCAAGTGGACAACCCAAGCTTGCACGCCTTGATATCGAACAATTGCAGCTGTTTGGGAAAGCTGGCGGAGGAAAATACGTCGATATTGAGCAGCTACCCCAATTGATAACTGACCTGAAAAATGCACCGAAATCTTCCAGCAATTCGGTTGAAGAGCCCGAAATTGAGATTACCCATTGGCGTGACGATGGCATTTGGCTACTACCTTTATTGTTGCTACTGACTGCGGTGCTGGCACGCAGGAATTGGATATGATGCGTATATTTCTAATATTATTCATGCTCTTGCTGACTGTCGATGCCAACGCGATTGACAGGAGTTTATGGCGAAACGCTGATCAACAAGGCGAAACATTATTGCAACAAGGCGACGCAAATGCCGCAGCCGAAGTATTCACCGATCCCCGCCGTAAAGCCTATGCCAAGATCCAAGCCGGTAAATATAAGGAAGCCGCGGCTGACCTTACGAACTACCAGGATAGTGAATCCAACTACAACCGCGGCAATGCGCTGGCTTATCAGGGTGACTTGCAAGGCGCCTTGGATGCCTATGATGCTGTACTGAAAAACGACCCGAATCATACCGATGCTCGCCATAATCGCGGTTTGGTGGCCAAGGCTCTTGAACAGCAATCATCTCAACAATCAGACTCCGTCAATGAAAACCAAGAGAATGAACAGCGTGACAAACAGCAAAATAATAACGACCAGGATCAACAGGGCCAGAACCAACAAACAAAGAGTTCATCCAATTCAGGTCAGGATGAACAGAACGGACGGAATAATCAAGACAAACAGGATCTATCTGGGAAAGGAAATAGCAACAAGGACGAACACCATGATTCTACTGACGAAAAGCTGAAACAGGGGACACAAGGCAGGCAATCTGATTCAGAAAAATCTGAAGCTGAACAAACTGACTCTGGGAAAACTGATTCAGAAAAGAACAAACCCTCGCAAGGTCAGAACAAGCAAACGAATCAGGTTGAACTTGATAAACAAAAGGATAGTACCGGGCAGCAAGAACAAAAACCTGCCGCTAACAAACAAGAGCAGCAAGGACAAACGCCTGACCATACAGGTAAGCACCAACAAACCACCGCTGAAGATGATGCTGAACAAGCGCGACGCGATGCCGAGACGAGTCTCTCCTTATCCAACCAGCAGAATAATGTTGGCAACAAAAATACCGATGCAAACAACAATGGTACTCAAGATGATGCACCAGTCAGTGAACAGCAGCTCGCACTCGATCAGTGGTTACGCAGCATTCCGGATGACCCGGGTGGTCTGCTACGACGTAAATTTTTGATTGAACACATGATGAGAAAACAGAATCTGCGACCATGAATTATCTATTCCGTGTATTTTTAACCTTGATTTTATGCAGCTTCAGTCTGTCTTCAACTGCGGCAGTAACATCCTCATTGAGCAACAACAAAATCGGCTCGGGCGAGACTGTGAGACTGATTCTGAAATACGACGGCAGAACCGATAATCAACCCGATTTGCAGCCGCTGAACAAGGATTTTGAGGTGCTGGGTAGAAGCAGTGGCACCAACTTGCAAATCATCAATGGCAGGGTAACTTCTCAGTCGCAATTCAGCGTGCTCCTCATGCCTAAACACAATGGAAAAATACAAGTGCCTAGCCTGCTGTGGGACGGAGAAATGTCTACACCACTTGAATTAACCGTTGGCGGGAATGGCAGTTCCGGACAATCCGGCAGTTCTACAGCTACCGACACCTCTCACATATTTTTCACCACCACACTGGATCAGAAACAACCCTATGTACAAGCTGCGGTTGTGGTGCTGGTGCGGCTATATACAGACCAGCCGTTGTATCAGGCCACCCTGGATTTTCCAGCAAGTAGTGATGTGCTGGTAAGGCAGATAGGCCAAGACAAAGAATTAAATGAAACCAGAAATGGCCGCAACTACCAAATCATCGAACGTAAATACCTGCTATTTCCACAGCGCAGCGGAAAAATCAGTTTAAAGGGCCCGGTACTTGATGCCGAAGTTCCAGACACCACCAGCTACAACCCCTTCGGGAATGATCCTTTCTTCGGCAATCTTCTCCAGCGCATGCCACTCAGCGGTATGATGAATGTGAAACGCCCCATACGCGTGAAGTCAAAGACCATAAATTTAGAAGTGCAACCACGTCCTGCTCTCGCAATGGGGAAAAAATGGCTGCCTGCAAGCAACCTGAAGCTTGAAGAATCCTGGCAACCGGATGTGACAACGGTACGTGTGGGTGAACCTTTTACCCGTCACCTGCATATTGAAGCCAAAGGGCTTTCCGGCGCACAACTTCCAGATCTCGGTACATTGGCATCAGTACCGGGGAGTATCAAAACTTATCCTGATCAGCCTGAAATAAAAGATACCACACAGGGCAGCACCCTACTCGGTAGCCAGGATATTGATGTCACACTTATTGCCACGCTCCCAGGACAATATGAACTTCCCCCGATACATTTGTCCTGGTGGGACACGTTAAAAGATAAGCCTCGCGTCACCACACTCCCTGCCCGCCAGCTAAAAGTTTTGCCTGCTGTAGTTAGAAAAGGCGGAACAATTACTCCGGACACAAAAGTGAATCCGTCAGATTCTGGCTCTGGAAATACTGGAATCAACGGTGAACATGCCATTTTCCCTAAAATAATCACTTCCACACTCAGCGGCACTCCCTGGTTGTGGGTGAGCATTGCACTAATTGTGCTCTGGCTGTTTACAGTTTTTGTCTGGTGGTATACACGCAAAGCCGCACCTGCCAAGCTGGTTGAAAAAGTCATTGATAAAAATCTTCCTGTCGATGTTAACGGCACTAAATCATTTAAAGCATTCAAGCTAGCCTGCCAGAGTAACGACCCGAACCTCGCCCGCCTGCAATTAATCGCGTGGGCCAAAACCGCATGGCCGGATCATCCACCACTAGGAATCAACGAACTGGCACAACGAATTGGTGATGAAAAACTCACACCCTTACTGAGAGAACTGGATCGGGCTTGTTTTCAGGGCGATGAATGGAATGGAGAAGCTTTGGGGAAAACATTATCGACACCGCCAAAGCTTGCTGTAACATCAAAGAAAATCCCGGATCTACCCGAATTGTATACATGAGTTACTGCCGGATAGCACCAGCAAACGGACTGAAATACTTGAGCCAACTCCGGTTCAACAGTTAGTAAACTCTCAATTAATAATCAAATTGAATGGATGCACTTATTGGAATCTGAGTGCCTCAATGGGGTCAAGTCGTGCAGCTTTTCTCGCTGGGTAAAAACCAAAGAAAATGCCTACAGTAGCGGCAACACTGAATGCAATAAGTACCGAACTGCCCGAAATAATCACCAGCGTGCCGGTCAATGCCTCAGTCAATAACGCACCGCCTGTTCCCAGCATCAATCCGATAAAACATCCGACGACCGATATGATGATCGCTTCCAGCAGGAACTGCATCAGGATGTCACGTTCGCGGGCGCCAATAGCCATGCGAATTCCAATTTCTCGGGTACGTTCGGTAACTGAAACCAGCATGATATTCATGATGCCGATACCACCAACCAGCAGTGACACCGATGCGATCGCTCCGAGCAGCAGTGACATGATGCGGGTACTTTCTGCAGCAGAATCAGCCACTGCAGTAAGATTACGCAAATAGTAGTCGTTATCCATCCCTTCGCGGATGCGGTGCCGCTGACGTAATAGACTGTTCATCGATTTCTCAACAGAGGTCATGATCTCTGGAGTGCTTGCCTGAACCATAATCATCCGCACCGAACCTGGGAATTGGCTGCCAAACAACTTTCGCTGCGCGGTTGTAAGCGGAATGAGCACCGTATCATCCTGATCGCGGCCACTCATGCTTTGACCTTTGCTGGCAAGAGCACCAAGAATTATGAATGGGCTTTGGCCAATACGGATTGTTTTGCCAACCGGGTCTTCGGTTCCGAACAGATTCTCCGCAACAGTCTTACCTATCAACGCAACACGAGTAGCTGAGCGTACATCTGATTCAGTAAAGGCAGATCCCTCGACCACATCCCAGGAACGCGCATCAAGGTAACTTGGTGTAGTGCCGGTGATTGAGGTATTCCAGTTATTCGGCCCGTAAACAATTTGCGAGCTCCCGGGGTGTATTGGTGCAACGGCTTGTACTCCCTGAAGTTCGCTGATGGCATCAGCATCGTCCACTGTCAGTGTGTGGGCGCCACCGCTGGCAGAACGCGCACCGCTGGTAGAAGTATGCCCCGCCAGCAGAATGAAAAGGTTGCTGCCCATTGCCTCAATGCTTCGTTTGATGGAGTATTGCGCACCCTGCCCGATTGACATCATCAACACCACTGCGCCAACCCCGATCACCATGCCCAGCATAGTCAGGAAGGTGCGCAGCCTGTTTGCTCCCATTGCCCTCCATGCTTCACCAAGCATCGCGAATATCATGCTGATATCCCCGTGGGTATGGTCGGTTGATCGCTGACAATACGGCCGTCAAAAAATCGCACCTGCCTGTGAGCATGTTGCGCGATATTATCCTCATGGGTGACCAGCACAATCGTGATGCCCTCCCGGTTAAGAGCATCGAATATCGCCATGATCTCCTCCCCAGTGTGGCTATCCAGATTTCCGGTAGGTTCATCGGCAAGCAATAGCCGAGGATGGTTAATCAGTGCGCGAGCGATTGATACACGCTGCTGTTGCCCTCCGGAGATCTTGTTCGGCATGGAGGAGGCATAGTCTCCAAGACCCACCTTGGCAAGCAGATCCTGCGCACGCTGCAAACGCTCATCTCGCTCCACGCCGCAATAAATAAGAGGAAGTGCAATATTCTCAAGAAGCGACATACGCTGTAACAGATTGAAACCCTGAAACACGAAACCAATAGTCTGGTTACGCAAACTGGCTAGCTCATCGCGGTTCAGTCCGGCCACGTCACGTCCATCGAGTTTATAGCAACCTATTGAGGGTTGATCCAGACATCCAAGGATGTTCATCAGGGTGGACTTCCCAGAACCGGAAGGCCCCCTGATGGCGATGAATTCGCCTGAAGCAATGTTGAGATTTATCTCTTTCAATGCCGGAAATAATCCCGCCGAAGTTTCGTAGGATTTGCTTAGTCCCTCAATACCTATAACAGAATCCGGCATTAGAACATTCTCAGCCTGCTTCTCGATGAGCTTCCTGTTGACGTATTGTCTTCCGTCCTTGTTTCACCCAGGATAACTTTTTCGCCAATCTTGAGTTCACCCTCCACGACTTCGGTATTTCGATTGTCAGTAATCCCCAGATTAATGTTGCGTTTCACGGGTTTGCCTTGTTCCAGTACATATACCTTGCCGGAAAAAACATTGCGTTTTGCAGGTTTCGTCTTGCTGCCAGCCACATCGCCAGGCTTTTTATTGCCACCATTGGCAGGTCTGAAACGCAATGCAGCATTGGGAACCAGCAGTGTATTCTTGCGCTCCGCCACGGTAATGCTTACGTAGGCCGTCATACCTGGAAGCAGGATTTGTCGGGGATTGTCCACATCGATCACCACATTATAGGTAACTACATTTTGCTGGATAGTTGGGTTAAGACGCACCAATTTAACCACGCCATTGAAGTTTTGATCAGGGAAAGCATCGACGTTAAACTGTACCGCCTGACCAACACGGATATTGCCTATGTCCGCCTCTGCAAAACTGGCATCTATCTGCATTTTTGACAAATCCTGCGCAATCTTGAACAGTGTGGGTGTCTGGAAACTGGATGCGACGGTTTGCCCAACCTCTACCTGCCTGTCTATAACCACGCCCGAAACCGGCGAACGTACCACCGAGTAGGCAAGATTTGCCTTGTCTCGATTGATTTGTGCCTGAATGGACTGCCATTGCGCCTGCGAAACTTTCTTGGCCTGCACAGCAGCATCCAATTCCTGGTGGGAGACAAAATCCTGAGCGAACAGGCTGCGAATGCGTGTCTCGTTCGCGGAATTCAAATCTAGAGTAGCTGCAGCACTCTGCAGATTAGCCTCGGATTGTCTAAGTTGTGCCTCAAGCACCGCCGCATCCAACTCCAGCAGAATCTGTCCTTTTTTCACCTTGCTGTTGTGGTCTGCATAAATCATCTTTACCCGGCCTGAAACCTGCGTGCCTACATTTACCAACGATACAGGATTGATTGTGCCATTAGCAGAAACAGTCTGGATGATCTCCCCATTTTCTGCCGATTGCAGACGATACTGCAACTCAGGTGGCACGTCGCTTAATTGCCAGTAAATTATCAGGCAGACACAGACAACCACAATGGCAAACAGAACAATTGAAAAGCGGGAGCGTAATGGATTTTTCATGTGGATTAATTGGTTCGTGATTTGGGCATGAGTATATTCAACAAATCAATATCCAGATTACCCATGCTTTGCGCAAGTATGGTGCGGCTGATATTCCAGTTGAACAAGGATTGGACACGTTGTTGCTGTGCATTTGCCAATGTACTTTGCGCACTCAGCACGTCTAGTATGCTACCTATACCCGCCTTGTAGCGTCCAATTACAACGCGCTCCGAATGTTTGGCACTGTCAAGAAAATCGGCTGTTGTCCGTATTGTTTGCGTGGCGGTAGCAAGGTTCTGGTAGGCCGTCCATACATCCAGCGAAATTTGCAGACGCAAGCTTTCCATCTGCGCGGCTTTGGCTTCTACTTGCGCCTCAGCGGCTTGCGTCCGATATGTAGGCGAGTAGCCGGAAAATATTGGTATGTTCAGGTTAATGCCAAGCTGCGAACTGTTCGAGTTGATACCCGAGCTGTTAATCTGGTTGGAAGCGGCAGACAAACTGACTGTTGGTTGACCCGAGCTACGTGCTATATCGACACTGGCTTCTGCTGCCTTGACCTGCGCTGCCATTGCCTGATAATCCGGACGCATTCGGCGGGCTTCTTCTATCATCTCCGCGACATTACCCTCAAAATCGGCAGGAATTGCCGCTACGTTGGCCGGAATCAACAATACCTTCCTATTGGCATCCAACCCAATCACATTGGCCAACCCGCCCTGCTCATTCTTCAGTTTCCCATCCGTTGAAATACGGTTCAGAGTGGCTTGGGAATAGGCTGTTTGTGCCTGTAGAATGTCTGCACGAGTTGCACTCCCAGCATCATAACGTGCCTGCGCCGCAGCAAGGCTTTCTCTGGCGACTTGCTCAGACTCAATTGCCGCATCAAGCGAGGCAAGTGTAGCCTGAACCTGATAGAAAGCCTGTGCCGCCCCGAGCAATACCGATTGAATAGTGCTGGTTTGCACAGCTTGGGTAGCAGCAAGAATTTGGCGTGCATTTTCAAGATTGGCAGAGCGAGAGCCAAAATCGTACAGCAAATAGGAAAGCGTTACGCCAGCGCTGCGTCGGTCTTCACTGGGTAAATTCTCTGTTTTGCTTCGATTCACAGAAGCATTCAAATTGATAGCCGGGAAATAGCCTGCTTTACTCACTTCCACTTGAGCAATCTGTGCGCGTGTACTTGCCCAGACTTCGCGGGTCTGAGGATTGTTACACAACGCAAGGTTGACCACATCAAGGAGATCGACGGCGCTGTTCGGCAAGGAATCCAAGCACGGACTGCTGTGTCCACCTTGTAACTGCAACAAGATTCCTGACGGCATTTCACTCGTATTTGCAGACTCAAGATTTTCTCCTGCGGTAGCAAAGCTACCGCAGACGCAGAGCAAGATATAAAACGTATTTCGCACAATGTGGTATGACATGTTATGAAATGAACGATATTTAATCGGTATATGCTTTGGCGAATCTTGAATCAAGACACTCGACAACTGACAACAAAATGCGCAGCACGTTCAATATACATGGCAAGCTGGAATATGCCTGCATTACTCACGGCATTTTATACAAGCAGTGTCAAGTACATTGATTATTTCCCATTCATTCCTCCTCTGGCATTCCCTATTATAAAAGTGTCCAAGAAATCTGAGTTCACTTAGCCTATCCCTCAATTACCTCCAAACCAGCGACATCATGGTGAAAACTGACCTGCCAGATTCTAATAACAACCGCCTGTCAGACGAACAAGGCACAATGTTTGGCAGAAGCTAAAAGTACCGCTACCATCTAGTAGTGTCTCAATCGATGTCCCGATAATGCTAAATAGTCGCAATACCTATAGGTCTCGTTGATTTTCTCAATTGCGTTGAAGGATTAAATATGAACAGTATGACTTTAATGGTCTGCCCGCATGACACCGCAGGAGATCCAATAAAATGGTTTCAATTCGCTCAATACTTAACCAAGCGCTGCAACAGCAGCACCAAATATTTCAAATGCCTGGATTTTGTAGAGTTTCATCAAAAAATGTCTGAGGCTGATATTATTTATGCCAATCCGCAGGATTCATTAGCACTGCTGGAAAAGTACAATTACAGGCCGTTGGTTCACTCTACAAATTTATACGATGAAATCGTTTTCATTGCGAACAATGATGTGAAACATAATTCACTGGATGACCTGAATTCCAGTGAATGTATCAGCTGTAATGGCATGATGGTCACACGCGTCGGCATCAAGGGTCTGTTTGATAGAAACATCAGGCCGAAGAAAATATACTCCAAAGATAACTGGATGTCAGTGGTTAAATCTGTCAGTCAGGGGGAAAAACCCTACGGCTTTGTGTATAAGGATTTTTACGACGGCTTGAATCAGCTTAGCCAAGGCATGGTAACCAAACTTGATGAAACCAGTGAAAGAAGTATTTTCCACTCAATTTTTGTCAAGCCTGAGCACTTCAACAAAGCAGAGGTGATTACCAAGGTATTAACCTCTGCACATGAAGATGCGAGTGGAATTGATGCGCTGAAGGCAATTAATGTTGAAAAATTCATTCCTGCATCAGTGGATGAAGTGATGCAATTCAAATCACACTTATCCTTGGGGTCGGATTTATTGGAATAGTGCTGCTACAACAACCCTTCGCTATATCTGCCGTAGCGTGAACAAAGTGTAGCGAAGCCCAGCATTATTTTCAAAAGAGTGGTGTAGCGGAGAGAGAATGTATGAATGCAAGAACTAATCCCGATTTTGGGTTCTGTTAAATCAGCAGATGATCGGTGAATTCTAATCCCAAACGGAATAATCAATGTACTAATTACATGCCAGAATGGCTAATGTCCGCATACCAAATAAATAATTTAAACAAACATTAAACGAAAAAAACAGCAATGACGAATGCGTCACAATCAGAGAAAGCGACACTACACATAGTGATTCATGGACGTGTGCAAGGCGTATTTTACCGTGACTCCATGCGCCGCGAAGCGAAAAAATATGGTGTTACCGGCTGGGTGCGCAACTGTGATGATGGCACGGTAGAAGCCACTATCCATGGCAAACACTCCGCAGTAGATGCCCTTTTAAAATGGGCGTATGACGGCCCCCAATATGCACATGTTGAACGTATAGAAATAACACCAAATGAGGGGAACTACACAAAATTCGAGGTTATCGGGTAATTATCAAAGTGTAACCAGCTAGCGTTGGGTAGAACTCAAGGCCTCATCCACTAGCCTTTTCAACTGCTCATAACCAAAGCTCGGTAACGGATTACCGTTCACGAAGAATTCCGGTGTTTTGGTAACATTAAGCGCCTGTGCATCTTCAATATCCTGCGCAATAACTTGCAAAATTTCTGGCGCTGCCATATCGGCCTTCAACTGATCGAGATCCAAATCCAGCCCTTCAAGGTGTTTCCAGGCCAGTGATGGGTTAGCCGTATGGCGTTGCACCCAATCCGCCTGCGAGGTCAGCAGCGCCTCCAAACTTGGCCAGAATTTATTCTGCTTTCTGGCGGCTTCAAGCATCGCGACAATCTGATCAGATCCACTATGAAATGGCGTGTAGCGCAGCACAAGGCGAATTTTGTCAGGATGCTCCGCCATCATTTGCTTGACCAGAGGATAAAATCTCCGGCAGGTTTCACATGCAGGATCAAAAAACTCGACGATAACAACTGGCGCGCCAGCTTTACCCAGTGTAGGCGAATGCATGCGAACTAATGATGCAAGGTTAGCTTTAGTTACCTGTTCAACCTGTTTCTCTTTCTGAGCTGTATAAAATAGCGTACCGGTGATAAAAACCAGCAGTAAACCTGTCAGGCCAGTGATGAACAATATCTTTTTATTCAATTAGAACTCCGAAAATACGCCATGATCAATAACAATAATATAACTGAAAATGCCAGGACAGACAGCATGGGAATCGTCACAAACCCGAACCACTCGATCACCGTCTCCGAGCAGGGAACGCCTTGCGTGCAAGGTTTGATATTTTCCGGAATCAAGCCAGCCATCAGGAGCATATGAAAAACAGCAATCAGAAAACCAATGCTAGCCAGTGGCAAAGCATACCGAAGAACATTCCTGTCAAAAGGGAATAACGCGATTGGCAAAATCAGCGCCAGCGGAAACATGAAGATACGCTGATACCAACAAAGGACGCAGGTAGGCAGATGCATGACTTCACCGAAGAACAACACTCCAAGCGTAGAGACACTTGCGACCAGCCAGGCAATGAAAATCAGCGCCCACGCTGCGGTATTGTCGCGTATGGATTCATGAGATTTCGTCATATTCATTTGATGAGCAGTGTCCGTCAATCCTGGCTTAGCATTCTGTAAGGGCTATATACGCCTATCAATTTAGCCTTAGCTAATGGGAAACGACAAGGGTACCTGGCCATTAAATTACTCAGCCTCACCTCAAGTCTTCGCATTTAATTTTTCCAACATGTCCACCTGCTTCGCCAGCTTGGCGATCTGTGCTTGCTGGTTACCATAGACACTGACCAGTTGTTTGGCTGTGTCTGCCAGTGACTTTATAGCAATGGTAAGTTCGTCTTTTTTGGAGTTGACATTGTCGATGCGCAGCATGACGAGTTGTGCAACTTCGTTGGGGTCTGAGATCACCCGGGGTGCTTGCTCTTGACGATTGGCTTGCGCCTGGGCTTGGTCGTTGGCTGGCGTGCCGGTTGCTGAGTTTGTTTGTGCTCTGGTTTCGTTTATTGTGGGTTGTGTCATTGCTGCCTCCTTACGTTGAGTTTGGTATTTTGTACTTGCTACTTTGGAACTGATGTTGTGCCTTGATTGTACTGCTGGATGTTGGGTTTGTATGTCAGGCATCTGGAAATTTGTTATCGGAATTTACCCTACAAACCGAAAAACCTGAATACTCTCTGAAAACCTTCAATTCCAGACAAAGAAAAGTTAGCGGCACCCTCACTTTCTACAAGTGTTTGATTTTGTTTTCATGCCAAGCATGATAGCGTAGCCTTGCAAGAGTACTAAGAGCGCAAAGTTAAATTTACTCTTCACCCAAATTTCATTTTTACTTACGAGACTTAAGGAGACAGCATGACGTCTAACACATGGATAACCCGCTATGGGTGGTGGGTGGTCAAACATCCTTGGCGGATATTATTAATTTCCATGTTGCTTATCATGGCGGTTGCCAGCGGTGGTCGCCTGCTCTCGTTTTCTACTTCCTATCGGGTTTTTTTCAGCGCAGACAATCCGCAGTTGACAGCCTTCGAAGCGCTGGAGAATACCTATACCAAGAATGACAATGTGATGTTCATCCTCAGCCCCAAGGATGGCAATGTCTTTACCGAAGAGAATTTGCGAGTGGTGCAGAAACTCACCCAGCGGGCGTGGCAAGTTCCCTATTCGATCCGCGTTGACTCTGTCAGTAATTTCCAGCATACCAAAGCAATAGAGGATGACCTGACGGTGATGGATTTGGTGCCTGAGGATGGCTCCCTGGACCAGGCTGCTTTGGACAAAATTCGTCAAATTGCTATTCACGAGCCCTTTCTGGTTCACCGCATAATCTCCGCGCAGGGGCATGTAACCGGGGTCAACGTCACCATCCAGTTACCGGGTATCAATCCGGTGGTCGAAGTGCCTGAGGTGGTTGCTTACGTGCGTGAGCTGGCGGATGAGATTCGTAATGAGTATCCCAGCATGGAGGTCAGGTTGGGAGGAATGATATTGATGAACAATGCTTTTTCCGAAGCATCCCAATCAGATATGAAGAAGCTGATTCCGATAAGCTTTCTGCTTATGGTAATCACTCTCGGCGTTATGATACGCGACTTCTCAGGCACTGCTGCGACAGTGGTGGTGATATTTGGCTCCATCCTAGTAGCAATGGGTTCAGGTGGTTATATCGGCTACCCGATTACACCTCCCTCTGCTTCTGCTCCAACTATCATCCTTACGGTTGCCATCGCTAATTGTGTACATATTCTGGTCAGCTTCATGCACCAGATGCGTACCGGCATGGAAAAATGCGCTTCAATGGTTGAGAGCCTGCGCGTCAATATGCAGCCTGTATTCCTCGCCAGCGCTACTACCTCGATAGGTTTTTTAAGTATGAATTTCTCGGATGTTCCACCCTTTAATCATTTGGGAAATATGGCCTCGATCGGTGTATTCACTTCATTTCTACTAACGGTGACTTTATTGCCGGCATTGATTGCGATCCTGCCGGTACGGGTCAAAGTTTCCACCACAGAAAAAGGCAGCGCCATGATGACGCGTTTCGGTGACTTTGTGGTTCGCCAGCGCCATCGTTTGATTTGGGGTATGTCATTGCTGGTGTTGATTCTGGTGGCCAGTGTGCCCCGAAATGAATTGAATGATGTCTTCGTTCATTATTTTGATAAAAATATACAGTTTCGTGCTGATTCCGATTACATGGAACGGAATCTCAGTGGCCTGTACAACATAGATTATTCTCTGGAAGCAGCAGAAAGCGGTGGGGTAAACGATCCCCCCTTCCTCGAACAATTGGCGGAGTTTACTGTATGGTTGCGAGCTCAGCCTGAAGTGGTTCACGTCAACTCCATCAGTGACACCATGGCAAGGCTCAACAGAAACATGCACGGTGATGATCCAGAATATTACCGCCAGCCAAGAGAACGTAACTTGGCAGCACAATATCTGCTGCTCTACGAGATGTCCTTGCCCTATGGACTGGATCTGAACAACCAGCTCAACGTGGATAAATCAGCCACCCGATTGTCTGTGACGATGAAGACAATGTCTACCAATGAGTTACTGGCATTTGAGGCGCGCGCACGACAATGGTTGAACCAGCATGCGCCACAATTATCTACCCCGGGCGGTAGCGGACCGACCATGATGTTCGCGAACATCGGCAAGCGTAATATTCAAAGCATGTTGGTAGGCACTACGTTCGCGTTGATCATGATTTCGATTATTCTGATCTTCGCTTTACGTTCGTTGAAAATCGGCCTGATCAGCATGATCCCCAATTTGATTCCTGCTGCTATGGGATTTGGATTATGGGGATTGCTAGTAGGCGAAGTAGGCTTGAGCCTCTCGATCGTAGCTGGCATGACCCTAGGTATCGTGGTGGATGATACTGTTCACTTTCTCAGCAAATACCTGCGCGCCCGAAGGGAGAAAGGATTTTCAGCCGAGGATGCAGTACGTTATGCCTTTGCTCATGTCGGTTATGCCTTAGTGACCACTTCGGTGGTGCTGGTGGCGGGCTTTCTGGTTCTGGCTATGTCGAACTTCTACCTGAATGCCGGCATGGGTATGCTCACAGCGATTGTCATTGTCTTTGCACTGGTAGCTGACTTCCTGCTGCTACCCCCGTTATTAATCAAACTTGAGGAGAAAAAACATGCGTAAATGGGTGCTGCCATTATCAGTCTTGCTGTCATTTAATGTTATGGCCGAAACCCCGGCAGAGAAGGGGCTGACAATCGCCATCAAAGCAGATAAAGCCGACACCGGCTGGCAAGATATGCAGTCAGAGATGACCATGATTTTACGCAACCGGCGTGGAGATGAAACCACACGCCAGATACATAACCGCCAGCTTGAGGTAATGGGTGACGGTGACAAGGCATTGAGTATCTTTGATAGCCCCAACGATGTTAAAGGCACCGCTTTTCTCAGCCATACCCACTCCAAGGAGGCAGATGACCAGTGGCTCTATCTTCCCGCCTTGAAACGGGTCAAGCGCATCGCCTCCAACAATAAATCCGGTCCGTTTATGGGTAGTGAATTCGCTTACGAAGATATCACCTCCCAAGAGGTGGACAAGTACACTTACAAGTGGCTGCGGGATGAAAAACTTGACGGGCAAGAAACACATGTATTGGAGCGTTACCCCACCTATAAACACTCGGGCTACACCAAACAGGTGGTGTGGGTAGATAAGGAAAAGTTGCAAGCGCTGAAGATTGATTTCTATGATCGCAAAGGCAAACTGCTAAAAACACTGACTGCGCACGGTTACCAGCAATATAACAGTAAATACTGGCGTCCTGAAAAAATGGAAATGGTCAACCATGTCACCAGCAAGAGTACCACTTTGAACTGGAGTAACTACAAGTTCAATAATGGTTTCAGTGACCGTGACTTTGATAAGAACACTTTGAAGCGTTCACGCTAGCAACTATGGCAACGATATCTTCATCTGCATATTTTTCAGATGCAAAAAACTGCCTGCTGGTTCTGCTGTTGATCACCGGTCTCGTGACCAAGGGCTATGCCGCTGATTTATCTGGGTATACAACAGTTGAATACCAGAGATTCGTGCATCGAGCACTCTACCCGCAGCAGCCTAGAGAAAACTTTTCAGGTGCGGCACAACTCAGCTTTGTCCAAAAATGGGATAACGGGCAGCAGGTCTTTGCGTTTGTTCCTTTTGTTCGGCTGGATCAACATGACAAGCAACGCACTCATGGAGATATTCGCGAGCTGACCTGGCTCAGGGCAGAAAATAATTGGGAGTTGCGTCTGGGAATACGCAAGGTGTACTGGGGTGTAACAGAATCCCAACACCTCGTAGACATCATCAACCAGACGGATCTGGTAGAGAGCCCCGACGGTGAGGAAAAACTGGGGCAACCATTGGCAAACCTCGCCCTGATCGGCGATTGGGGTACAGTGGATATATTTGTCATCCCGTATTTCCGTGAGCGTACATTCCCTGGCACCAAGGGTCGGATACGTACTCCATTGCCGGTTGATAACAATCAGGCACTCTACACTTCCGACGACAAGCAACGGCATATCGACTATGCACTTCGTTGGTCACATTACATTGGAGACCTGGATATCGGGCTAGCATTCTTTGATGGTACCAATCGAGATCCCGGTTTTATCAGTAATGGCACTACGTTGATTCCGGTTTATGACCAGATACAGCAGTGGGGGCTCGATCTTCAAGCCACCAAGGGCAGCTGGTTATGGAAGTTGGAGGCAATCCGGCGTTCTGGATCAACTCCCGGCAGTGCTTACAATGCCACTACTAGCGGTTTCGAATATTCCTTCTATGGCGTATTGGGCAACAGTGACCTTGGGTTGGTCATGGAGCACCTTTACGATAGTCGGGGGATATATGCCCCCACGCCATTTCAGGATGACCTGATGCTTGGCATGCGTTGGGCAATGAATGATGAACAAAACACCGAAGCTTTAGTGGGAGTAATCGCTGATCTTGCATCCAAAGGGGGCGTCTACAGCCTAGAGGCAAGTCGTCGTCTGGGTGAGAATTGGAAAGTAAACTTGGAGGCGCGTTTCTATCAACCGAAGAAGGCTAGCGATCCCCTCATCATCTATGGCAGTGAAGACTATGCCCAGTTGGAGATAAGCTACTATTTTTAATAGCTTGACCACCATACTACCCAGGTACCATTTCACGACCCGATACCAACCCAACAAACTAATTAGCTGGGGCGACTTCCTGAATATGTACAGTATGAGTCGGGAATGCAATCTCGGCACCGTGCCCGTCGATGATCCCTGCTATCTTCAATAACACATCCTGCTTTATCTCATGAAAATGAATCCACTCACGGGTCTTGGTGAAAGTGTAGATAAAGAAGTCCAGTGACGACGGACCGAAGGTATTGAAATTGACGATCAGGGTCTGGTTCGTATCGATCTCTGGGTGATTCTGCAGCATGGTTTTCACCTCTGACACTATAGCGCCCATCTCGCCGATGTCAGCGTAGCGGATGCCGACAGTCTCCTTGATACGCCGATTGGTCATCCGAGACGGGTTCTCCACCACGATGGTGGTGAACAAGGCATTTGGTACATAGATGGGATTTTTGTTGAAGCCCCTGATCCGCGTGTGACGCCAACTGATGAATTCCACTGTGCCCTCGAGCTCCTTATCGGGCGATCGTATCCAATCGCCCACGCTGAAGGGTCGATCCAGATAGATGGTCAACCCCCCAAAAAAATTGGCGAGCAAATCCTTGGCGGCAAAACCAATGGCGATACCACCTATACCACCGGCAGCCAATATCCCTGAAACACTGAAGCCAAGCGTTTGCATCACCGCAAGGGTGGTGGTGATGATTACCGTGAGACGGGCCAACTTTGATAGAGCATCGATGGTGGTGTGATCTACCTCCTCGCCCTTTTTCCGCTGTATTGCAACAATATTACGTGCGACATTGCCAATAAGGCGGATTAAAAACCAAGCAATGCAGATGACCACGCCTACATTGCGAATCTCCGGAACAGAGTCAAAAATAACAGCATCGGTATGTTTGCTGACGATAGTTGCTGCGAATGAAATACCAATCACCCAGATGGCTATCGGCAACGGCCTCTTCGCTGCTTGGATAAGGCCGTCATCCCAATTGCTCGATGTCAGGCTGGCGATCTTCCCGGCTTTGCGTAGCAGGAAGTGGGAGACGATGTTGACCAGCACGACCGCCATAACTACCAGCAAGACTTGAAAAAACCATGGCTCCATCAGAGAAGAGAGCCCCAATTTATCAGTTAATATTTTTACATCCATCGTGTTGTGATTCTTCAGGGTTAGGTAGGGCGTTGATTTTATCAGACCACATAATTTTCAATTCAAATTTCGTCGATGCAGACACACCGGTATTTACAAATTATAATAAAAAAGATTCGAATATAACTATCACACACTCATTACACTCGAAGATACTTAGTTGATGCTTACTGAATTCAGTGATTTGCGCAGCAACTTCATGAATGTCTTCTATCACGAACTGGTTATTTAATGAAACGAAAACTTCATATTGGCGGAAAACAAAAGGCAGATGGATGGGAAATACTTAATGCTAATGCTGCCCCAGAAGTCGACCATGTCTGCAACGCAACTGATTTAAGTATATTCGCGGACGGCACATTCTCGGAAATCTATGCTTCCCACGTAGTCGAGCATTTTGATTACAAAAATGAATTAGCTCCCACACTCAAGGAATGGTTCAGGGTTATGGAACCCGGAGGGAAAATATATATCAGTGTTCCCGATATGGATAAATTAGCCAGCATGTTGTTGAACAAGAAAACTTACAATCTGAATGAACGTTTCGAAGTCATGCGCATGTTATTCGGTGGACATGTCGACCAATATGATTATCACGTAGTCGGCTTAAACGAAGAATTTCTCGGGGTATACCTACGAAGGACTGGTCTCATAAAGATGAGACGAGTAGATAATTTTGGCCTATTTCAGGACACTAGCATCTACAAGTTCAAAGGAGTGGCCATCAGCCTCAACGTTATTGCAGAAAAACCCCGTTAGTCATTTTTGCAACAGAATTTCAAAATCCTGCATGAACAGGAATTTTATAAGAACGACTCGTCTGAATTACTGCGTCGTGTGTGGAAAAAGCAAAGCGTTGCCCACCATTAGTTAAGTCTTACCCTGCCATTCAATTTACAGTTCGGCATCCGCATGGGCACAAGTGCTCACCTTGCAGGGCTGACAAGACAACGATGCTATAAGTAAGCAGGCAAGCTGAACCAAGCCCGTAATCTTCCAAACAGCTTCAAGCTATTGCCGGGCGTAATAAGCTGCAATCGCCTTGATCTCGACCAGACTCAATACATCTGACATGGCATTCATGACGTGTTGCTTACGAGTACCGTCGTGATATTCCTTGATCGCTCTTACCAGATAAGCTTCAGACTGGCCGGCCAGTCTGGGTATAGCGGGTTCAGTGCTCCTGCCATTTTCACCGTGACAGTGGCTGCATTTTTTGGAAATGGAGAACTGCGGCGGCAAAGGCAATACCGTATCTGGCTTGACCGCCTTAAGTGAAGCAAAATATCCTGCCACGTTGATGATGTCTTTCGGCTTTAATTCCTTGGTCGGACCTGACATGCTTTCGTTTGTGCGAATGCCTCGGGCATAGTTACGTGTCGCTGCAGCAAGGTAAGCGGCATCTTGTCCTGCCAGACTAGGAGTTCCGGGTGTGGAACTGATCCCACCTTCTCCATGGCAGGTAATACAACCTGCAGCTATTGTTTCGCCTGCGACAAGGTCTGTTTTGAGAGTTTTTTTACTGGAAGACGGGGTTTGTATTGCATAGTGAAAAGCAACTTTTTCGATATCGGTATCGCTCATCGTCGCGACCATCGTTTTCATCAATTTATTTTTGCGAATACCATCTCTGTAACCCTTGGTGGCCGCAACCAGATATTTAACATTAAGCCCGGTGAGACTGGGAATACCAACAGTCTGGCTATTACCGTTCTTGCCGTGGCAACCATCGCATGAGCCAGCTATCTTTGCTCCTTCCGCAACAGGATTGAAATCCTGCATTTCCTTAGCTAGAGGAGATTCCAGTTTTTGCACTGCGTAGTGCGCAGCGATATTGGCAATGACTTCATCCTGCATATTGCTCACGGCAGCGGTCATCATTGCATCTTCGCGCCGTCCGTCACGGTAATCCTTTATCGCCTTAATCAAGTATTCCGCAGGCTGGCCTGCCAAACTGGGAATATTCGGATTCAAGGCATTGCCGTTTATGCTGTGACAACCTGCACAGCCAGCGGCGGCTTGCTCTCCAGCTTTTGCATCACCCTTACCCTGAAGGGATAATTTCAGTGGTGCTTGCATCGCGAAATAGGCAGCCAGTTGCTCAATTTCCTCTTCTTTTATGGAGGAACCGAATATCTTCATCGCTCCATGATCCCGCTTACCGTTGAAATAGCTTTTCAACGCAGGGATGAAATATTCCGGCGTCATTGCAGCCAGTGCCGGGATGAGCTGACTGTTAGAGGCGCTGCGATTCGCACCATGGCATTGGTTACAACCTGACGCAATAGTTGCACCAGCGTTGATGGTGCCTGTATCAAATGTTGCCCTGTTGCTTGATGCACCACCTGCATTAGCCCCCCTCCATGGAGTCTTAAGGCTTGCGTAGTAGTCAGAAACATTGGTGATATGCTCTGGATGCCGTTTCAGTTCGGTGACAACAAGTTTCATCTGCTCATTATTGCGTGAACCGTCAGCGTAGGCCAGCATCGCACTGACCATATATTCTTGCGGCAGACCCGAGATGAAAGGTGCGCCCTTTGCTGCAAGCACTCCATCTATACCGTGACAATGGGCACATTTTGCAGCGATGATCTTGCCTGCTTCAATATTTCCTGTTGGTAAAATTTTGGAGTTGCCAGACTTCTCGTAAGCATGTTTGACATTCGCTTCAATTTCTAGCTGCTCATTGTTTCTTTCACAACCTGTAAATGCAAACACAGTAACAAAAATCAAGACAATTATATTTTTCATCTAACCTGCCATATTTTTTACGGATTTGACTGAATCAGTTTGCAAGAATTCAAGTTTTGTTTCCCACTACTTGGGGCGACGGAAGGTCGCGTGAAAACCACATCTGCCAGATAGATACAAAATACATGATGGAAAAGCTGGCTCCCATCAGTGCGCCACTACCGATAACTATCCAGGCAAATTCCACATTAAGTTTAGTCAGAAACCAGGAACCAATATCAGCGATGATACATATAAAGGGTGTAACAACGATTACGGCTTGTATCCATTCACGGCGGAAGTAAGCATGCCTGAATATCAAACCGATGGATAGAAAGATAAATGTCAGTCCGAACAAGTGTATGTGTGACACCCTGACCAGGGTCGGCACACTGGCACCCGTGTCCATTTCCGTTACTTTCAATACGCTCTCGTAGGTTTCTAGCGAGGGCAGATGAGGATTGCGATCGTTATGACACACCACACATCTTTTTGTCATCAATGGGCCGATCTCCTTTTCAAACTCTTCCTTGTCTGTGCCCTTGCGCACCCAATCCACAATCTGCAGATTTTCTTCGGGTTGTAGCATCTTGGACATAGGACCCATCAAGGCGCTTTCCAGCTTGGTACCGGTATTGCTGCCTGCATAGGCAATAGCAATATCTTTGGCCGACAGCATCGGGTCACCATCACGCCCTGAATGAGACATAAACACATAAAGCATCGCAGCAAGGTAACCTAAACCTAGAACACAAAGTATCGCCGTATAAAGTGTTTTGCTGGTTAGCGTCAATTGAGAAAAGTGAACAAAATATGGACGACTCATGATAACGACCTTTTAGTGAGTAATTTAGGATTCTAATGGCATGATTGAATTTCTACGGTTTCCCATCCTGGGGAAGGGAATGCTTGCATCATACGTCAATGAACTCTGCATATTTATTACCCAAAAGAGTTGTTGTTTCAGCACCCGAAAGAGTAGTGATCTTGACATCCCATCCAGCCAAATCTAACTTCTTGAGCTGATTGGGATTGCTTAATTCGATGGTGAGAACCATTCGCTTTACGGCAAACTCATGAATCCAGAATACTCAACACCCGAAAGCATTGCCAATTCACGATTCCAGGTAGCCAAATCATCCTTGTTAAATTGATTCAGATGGTTATGTCCGCAAGCACGAGCCATGACCGACATCAGCTCTACCGAAGCGTTGATAAAGTTTTGCAACCGTATTGCGGCAACCTCTATTTCCAGATTTTTTCGTAATTCAGCTTTTTGTGTAGCGATTCCCGACGGACAATTATTTGTATTACACATTCTTGCTGCGACACAACCAATAGCCTGCATTGCACTATTTGCGATCGCCACACCATCAGCCCCCAATGCAAGTGCTTTTACAAAATCTATCGGCATCCGCAAGCCACCGGTAATAATCAACGTTGTCTTTCCACTGGCTCCTTGTTCATCCAGATAGCGGCGAGCTCGTGCAAGCGCAGGTATAGTAGGTACGCTAATATGATCCCTGAAAATTTCTGGCGCAGCACCGGTGCCACCTCCACGACCATCCAGGATGATGTAATCGGCACTCGCGTCCAACGCGAATTGAATATCACGTTCTATATGATTTGCACTCAGCTTGAATCCCACCGGAATGCCATCCGTCACCTCCCTCACTCGGTCTGCAAAGCGCTCGAAATCTTCCACTGAAGACAAGTCTTCGAAAGTTGGGGGTGATACGGCTGGTTGACCTTCAGGGATATTTCTCACCTGGGATATTTTTCCAATATTTTTATTGCCAGGGAGATGCCCTCCCGTACCGGTTTTTGCACCTTGCCCACCTTTAAAGTGAAAGGCCTGAACTTTACCGAGAATGCTCTCTGTGTAACCGAATTTTGCACTGGCCAATTCATAGAAATATCGAGAATTTTCTGCCTGCTCTTCCGGTAGCATTCCACCCTCTCCAGAACAAATACCTGTTCCGGCCAACTCTGCTCCTCTTGCAAGTGCTGTTTTGGCCTCTTCCGACAAAGCACCAAAACTCATGTCAGACACAAATATTGGGATTTCAAGCTTGAGGGGCTTGTTCGCTTTAGGTCCTATAACAAGTTCAGTCGCAACCGGCTGATTTTCCCCAAGCGGTTTTTTGGCCATTTGAGCGACCATGATCTGCAGATCATCCCAGTGGGGCAATTGATCACGCGGCACACCCATTGAAGTCATCGGGCCATGATGCCCGACTTTGGAGAGCCCCTCTTTTGCCAATTGATGAATGATAGCTACTGTTGGCTCTTCAGGCGTTGCAACAGCAACAGGCAAATCGCCCTTACCGCTTTTCAAACCGGGGCCCTCCATACCAATTTGCCCCAATGTAAACTGCTTATGGCTTCCATCGCAAAAGGGAGGATTTTTCGTATGCTTGCACATACAAAGATAAGCTTCATTTTGTTCTGCCTTAAAAGGGCGAGGTTTGAATAATGTGCCCGCATGTGACCCGTCACAAAATGGCTGTTTTTTTGATTTTCCACATGCACAAAAGTAATATTCTTCGCCTTGATTAAGCGTTACTTGCTTTGGCTTGTTGTCAGCAACTATAGGTTTGTTCATAGTGGTTTCTTACAATTTAATAGGCATCAGTTTAAGGGATTCTGCCTGCACTATGGTGCTTGCCTTTATGGGTTTGGTGTATCCAGTTAAATTGAGGAGGCGAATTTTTCGAAAAACCATTCTTATCCCTCGCCATTACACCAATCTGATCCCCGAACCAAATGTCTCCATTAAAATTAACAGACTAGCGGCTGCAACAAATATCCATACGACCCGATGAGCCCAGTATTCCACTGAGTTCCAAATAGTGTTTTCTGTCAGACTTCGCCGATCATATCCTTCAGGCCTGACAGTTACGCGCCTATCTCCCCTTCGGGGTTGGAACACTGAAGATGAAGTGACTTTATAGACCCAGAAATAGCTTGCAACAGCGAGCGCCATCATAATGGCGCTCGAAATTTGAATCGATGTGTTCATATTCCACCCTTATTTTTTGTTTTACAACACACAAAGTCGTAAGTTTTAAGTTTCAGACTATCGGAACACAAAGGTATCAGCTTAAACAAAATGGCAAAACCGAAAACAGAAGGGATAAAACAGGCTATTTCTGGAAATTAAATAGAAGTCAGCAATCCAACTCTGGTCACATGTTTGCAATGGTGGAAATTTATTACGGGCTGTTTTCTTCACTTTTTTCAGGCGATGAATCATTTGCACCGACAGGCAAGGCTGATTGCCACATCCCGGACAATATTTTATCAACCTCATCTTTAGTATAGTGCTTTCCCTTCGGCCCTGCAGATGTCTCACCCGCGCATTTTGCGATTTCATCATTGGATTGCAATGCAAGGCAGTATCTAAGGTCCAGCAGTTCATCGACATCTGCCCAAGCAAATGAAGATATCAGAAGTAACGCCGGAATCAGTATCATAGTGAATATCTTCATAATGCTATCTCCTGTTCTTGTAGTAGACAAAAATATTGGCGTGTGCTCTTTATCGTGACGCGAATTGAAATAAATATCAACACCTTGCTCTAGATGTATAGTTACCATCTCGATATAAATCAAATTTTCGTAATGACACCTTCTTCATAAGTAAAACTTTCTTCGCAGTGCTGTAAAATTGAAAATAGATTCAAAGTAAATGCCATATTTTCATATTACGTCTTGCAACATACCCGCAATACTTTGCCAATCATTAAGACTCGGCACAGTTAACAGGAGTTCATCAATGAAAAAGAAACTTGTTATAGGCATCGCAGTACTAGTGTTGGGTACTATTGTAGTCTTTTTACTGAGCAATCCGCTCGGTGGGCTGGTCAAACTCGCCATTGAGAGCTTTGGCCCGGATATGCTACAAGCCAAGACAAGTGTTCGCAACGTTAAAATATCGACTGCTGATGGACAGGGTGTACTGAAAATTTCAACTTTGGAAACCCCAAGGGATTCAAAACAGATCATGCTTTCAAGGCTGATCGCATTGAGGTCGTGATCGAGGCAACCAGTATTGCTCAGAAAACTATTGTGATTCGCAAGGTTTTGATTGTTGAGCCAAACATCATCTACGAAAGTGGCACCGGTGGCACAAATTTTGATATCCTGCAGCGCAACATTGATAACTATCTTGGCTCGAGCGCTAGTGACAAAAGTAAGAAAAACTCAGGCAAGAAAGTAATTATCGAATCGTTTGAAATCCGGGATGCCAAGGTTAACTACAACGGCACAATAGATTTACCCATTCCTAACATCTATTTACGTGACATCGGCAAAAAGAACGGTGGTACAAGTTTTGCTCTGGTGAGCAAAAAAGTCTTAAGCGAACTTAACTCCAAGCTATCATTATCTAAATCCTCGATATCTGACAGTATTGGTGGTGCAGCCAAAGGTGCCGGGAATGCGATAAAGGGCATATTTGAAAAGTAAACCCAACATCAACCGGTGAGGAAAATAATTTTGAGCACTGTGTGAAAGAACACAACGTGGCAATAATTCAACTCAATGAGACATTGAGCGCTTGTGGATCTCCGAATTTTGAGGCAATCCTCAAGAAAGAAATTGCACGACTGGAGACCAACCAGCTTCCGCTTCAGCAGGGATTAGTCAGCAGCAACTATGTAACGGATGACCCCATCACTGCAATCATCAATCTTATTTCCGATATGGATGAAATTATTCAGGTTAAGGCAGGCATATTTTACAAAGGGATAATGGGTGGTTGTAATTGTGCTGATGACCCCACGCCTGACAGCAAGAATAATGAGTATTGCGAAGTCCAGCTGGATATTGACAAAGTTACAGGCAAAACCTTAGTGGCACTGGTTACAAAATAAGGCGCATCTGTATCGAATACTTGAATGCCCGCGCAACTTTCTATTGCGCGGAGCACCTCGTTATTAACCTTATTTTTTAATAACAACGTCATTTTCGATCCTGACCTTGTCTCCTGCCAAAAAATTAGGCGCTTCAGCTTGATGCACTACTAGTTGTTCGCCCGTTTCCATGTTAATGACGATATCGTACTCGGTAACTTTTTTAGATTTTTTCTCTATCTTATTTCCCGCAATCGCTCCGCCAATCACACCTATGATCGTTGCCACGTCACGACCTGTGCCCTGACCTACCTGATTCCCCAGTAAACCACCGGCAGCACCACCCGCCACAACACCCAAACCTGATCCTTTGCCTTCAACCTCAACGGCGTTAACTGCCACAACTACACCGCAAGTGGTACAAACCGCTTTTCTCACTGGTGGTGGAGGTGGCTGCGGTGTTGACGCCACTTGTTTCTCCTTGGCTTTGGCTATTGCTCTAGCCTTTGCCTTTGCTGCTGCAGCACGTTGCTCTGCAATAAGCTCGGCTTTTGCCGCTGCAACGGCTTCTTCCTTTCTCATTTTTTCTTCCATCTCAGCAGCAAATGCAGCTTCTTGCCTTTCTTTCTCAGCAGCTTGCTCGGCGAGTATTTGTTTTTTTGCTTCCTCTACTGCTTTTTCAGCTATTGCCTGGTTTTGCGCCGCAGTCTCTTCTGGCGATGGTGAGCAGCCTGCACCAAATGTGATAACTATCAGCAATAGCAGGGCAGCAATAGAAATTTTTGAATTTTTGTATAGTTTGGCTTCCAACGCGAACTCCTTGAATAAATTATTAACAGGTATCTTTCAGATTAGCATATTCCCTACAAGTTCTACTCAGTAAAAACCCTTGCGTCATAAGCACTGCCAGTGTAGAAGATAATACACCGCTCTTAGGTAGCTCATCAAATTTGGTGAGCGATTAACTGCACCATTCTTCTGATGCTTACAGATTTAAATTCAAAAACCTATCCATATGTGATTTAACATCAACTTGTTTGCCGTACGCTGAAAATAGCTCATCAGTTTGGTCACTGCCACTTATTCAAACCACCTCTCTTAATAAAATAAATGGTTAGATATCCTATTACCCCTACCGGAAAACAATTTAAAGCAACTGCTTAGTTAACACACAGCTCATAACTATTTTTCCATAACAAACATCCAAAGACGAATTAAATTTTTACTACAATGTCAATATTAAATCCTGTCAGCAGGAAAGCTGTTGATGCGTTATTAAGGCTCGAACTCTGAAAGAAACAATAATGAAATCCCTAAAAGTTATAGTATTTGCATCTCTCATGCTCGGAAGTCTGGCTGCAAGTGCTGGGCAATCCGCTCCCAGTTATTTACGGCCAGCCAAGACTAAGTATCCGCCATATAAATGGCATAGTTCAGCCGAGCTACCCTGCACACTATGAAAAAAACGCAGGCATGCCAAAAGCAAACATATTAGGTATGCTCGAAATGACAAGTATATTCAACATAGCAGAAAAACTTTAAATGGTACGGTGATGGACGTCGTACAAACAGAAAAGATAAACCCTAATCCCAATATTTAGTGGTTTTATATAAATTTAGTCTACGACTCATCTCCTTAAAAACAAACAGGCCAGCATTAAGCTGGCCTGTTTGTTTTGAGATACTAATATTTCTATAATGATTGTGACTTTCCGCTTGTGTCTATTTGTTTAGCACGGTGCAGCAACGGCATAGCATCAAAATATTCCTGACGCGTCACTTTGCCATCTTTATCGCTATCAACCTGACTGAAGTAAGTGGTTAGCATCGGCATTGATTTTGCTTCTACCTTATCCAATCCACCATCATGGTCCACATCCGCCGAATAGAATCGTTTATCGAGGTGCGTCGTACCACGACTTCCCATTTTCATCTTCTCACCATGATTCCCTTGCAATTCTTCAGATGTGATCTTGCCGTCAGAATTGGCATCCAGCTCTTTAAAGTGCATGGAATTATGTTTAGCATAATACTCATTGAACTCGGATTTCGAAATCCCGCCATCATTGTTGGTATCCACAGAATCAAACTTTATCCCTTGACTGGATTTTGATTGCTTATGCTTCACTGAATCACACTCTTCGTCATCTGCATGGGCTAAACTGGCACACAATAAAAATCCCGATATTGCGAGTAGATATTTGCTAACATTTTTCATGATCTATCCTTAAATATAAAAAGCTAAAATCGAAAACAAGTGAGTAATTGAAAACACTTTATCATGCAGATAAAAACATGCGAAGTATTAGCATTACAGTCAGAAGGGTTTAGTAAATCACAACTGAAATGATTACTTTCTCCGCAAATCAGCTATAACGACCTTGGCGTAAAGACATGTCAAATGACAAGAAGTTCATAGAGAAGGTTTAAAACACTCAAAAGTTTAGGCTACAACTTTACGAATTATCTGCTTCATGTTGTCCGAGCATGGCTTCACGAGTCTTGGGAGACTCCAAACTAATGCGGCCCAACTTGCCGTTGCGGAATTCGGTCAGAAAT
>Ga0316190_10000081_pt1 | contig 54443 bp, 54 predicted proteins | sample Eddworburrow2_MG_FD_204929 | JGI IMG/M metagenome (GOLD analysis project Ga0316190, IMG submission 204929) | Coastal sediment microbial communities from Maine, United States - Eddy worm burrow 2 | ecosystem: Environmental > Aquatic > Marine > Coastal > Sediment | place: USA: Maine | collected...
ATTTTATCTTCCAGAAAATTCGAGCCATAATGTATTTCACAGCCAACCGAAGTAATAAAAAAGTCCGGCATAGGTATACCCCACTTAATGAGCACCTGCTTGGCGCTCTCTATACGTCGCCCCGTGGCCACACCAAAACCAATATGTTTCCCGACGCTATTAAGCCTTTCCAGCAGCGATAGCAGGGCATCCTCTTCACCAATCAATGTATTATCTATATCACAGACGAGAATACGGTCTGATGTTGGCAGGCGGCTTCTATAGGAGGTGAAGTCACGATCTTTTTTCAGCCCTGGACCAATAACCTTTTTTACATTTTGAAGATATCTATCGACGTGAGATGACCAGGCATAATATTTTTTTGTGCCGCTTATACCAGCTTCAGACCAGCGCTGCCATTTTTTATGGTCACCTAATACACTGGCTAAAACATCACCTATCTGATCCGGATCAAGCGGATTTATCAGCTCACCATTTTTACAATTGGCAATAATATCCTTAGGCCCCCCATCCTCTGTTGCAATAATAGGCAAACCCGTCGCAGCCGCTTCAAGCAAAGTCAGACCAAATGGTTCAGTAAGTGCCGGGTTTACAAATACCCCACCTGTCTGAGCCACCATACGATAAATATCCGGCACTTCATCCGGCTCATGTTTTTTCGGGTAGGCAACCTTACCATACAGATCATAGTGATCAATCAACAATAGAAGCTCACTAAGGACTCGTCTTGGCCCCTTCTCCATTGCCATAATATCTTCACGGCTACCCGCAACAATAAGAAGATTTGCCATTTCCCGCAGCATTGGGTTTTCTGCGTACGCGACTAGCAGGCCACTAATGTTTTTTCTAACATCGGGCCTTGATAAGGCTAATATAATAGGCTTTTTTTCGTCCTTGAAAAAACGCATGATTTCATTATAAACAGGCGGCCGGCGATAATTCTTTTTTAATGGGTGGAATCTTTTCAAATCGATCCCCGGTGGGATCACCACCATATTGTCCGGATGATGGTTATCATAGACGCTATATTGTTCATCAACCTCCTGTTGCGTACTAGCCACAACGAAAATAGCGTTATCAAGGGCGGTTTCCTCAGCCTCAATACGCTGTGTCATATGATACTGACTTTCGATTGTCTCCTTTCGAACACCCTGATCAAGCAGGCGTTGGCGCTTGACTTTCCCCAGGGAATGGCCGGTAAACACCATAGGCACTTCGAGTAATGCTGATAATTGGGCTGCCACATAACCGCCATCAGCATAATGGCCATGAATAATGTCTGGCACATAACCAACCTTGCGCACATGCTTCAGCGCCTGGTCAGAAAAACTGTCCAGATAGGGCCACAGAACCTCCTTGCGCAAATATCGCCGCGGCCCGCATGGAAGCCTGACTATAAAGGCATTGGGTGCTATTTTTTCCTGATTCTCTGAATAACTTGAGTCGACCTTGGAATCAGTTACCTGCCTGGTCAACAGGTCTACTCTTCTAACTTCCGGATGCTGTGACAATGCCCGTGCAAGTTCTACAACATATTTTATCTGTCCGCCTGTATCGGCATCACGGCCAAGTTCAATATTATGACCGCGAATAAGACCATGCACGCTAATAAGAACGACATAGAGGCCATCCTGTTTGGCCACTAGCTAACACCCCAGTTTTCAAGAAACTTTTTATATACCGTGTGATTAGAAATTGTTGCGCCTCTCACTGTACATATATAAGAAGCAAATTCCAGCGCCCGCGGTAACGCTTCGGCAGAATCCCAGCCATGCGTAATACCTAATATCATTACCGAGCTAAACGCATCTCCGGCACCTACAGTATCAACAACCTGGTCAACAAGTACGGGAGCGCCATGAATTAAATTATCCCTCTCAATCAAATATACGCCCTTTTCACCCAGTGTCAGGATCAGGTGCGCGATATCATTCTGTCTGGCATATTCCTGCCCTACATTCTCAAGCAGCAGACTATTATTGCCGGAAAGTTCGGACAACTCGATGTCATTGAGTTTTAACCATAGCGCTGAGGCCGCCAGTTCATTTACAAGCCCTGGATTCCACCACGGCTGCCGCAGGTTAATATCGACAAACAGGTTATTGCTGTAGCGTTTACGCAAATACTGTAGTGCCTGCATAGACACCGCATTTCGAGCTGCCAATGAACCATGGTACAACATGGCACTATCCAGTGATGCCACTACCTGCTCTACTGTCTCAGAATTAATATAGTCATAGGCCTGATCAGGCAGAATAGAAAAATCGGGCTGGCCATCCTGCAGGGTAATTTCCACTCGGCCGGTGGGGTATGTCTTATCTACCTGGATACCTGTAATATCAAGCCCCCATTCAATAAGATTGTCCATCACCAGCCCGGCATAGTCATCATCACCTACCCGGCTAATTAATAGCGGATTAAGTCCAAAACCTTTTAAATGCCAGGCAACATTAAGTGGCGCCCCGCCCATAACTACTGAGCTATCGGGAAAACAATCAAATAAAACTTCGCCGAACAGGATGGGTTTGACCGGTGCTTGTTTATCCATTTAATTATTACTCTACTGTCACCGACTTGGCCAGATTACGTGGTTGATCAACATCGGTACCCTTGCACAGGGCCACATGATACGCTAGCAGTTGCAGGGGGATCGTAAATACTATTGGTGCAATACTATCTGATACCGCAGGAATCCTTAATATTTGGTCGTTACTGTCACTCTCAACATTGACCGAGGCATCAGCGAATACCAGTAACCTGCCCCCTCTGGCCCTGACCTCATGCAAATTGGACTTTAGTTTTTCCAGCAACTCATTGTTGGGTGCTACTGCGATAATTGGAATTTCTGAATCTACCAATGCCAGTGGCCCATGCTTTAATTCGCCCGCCGGATATGCCTCAGCATGGATATATGACACCTCTTTCAATTTCAGCGCACCTTCCATTGCAACAGGATAATGTGTCCCTCTACCAAGAAATAGGGCGTGATGTTTATCACCAAATTGTTTTGATAATGTTTCTATCTCCCTATTAAGCTCAAGAACCCCTTCTATCTTTGCCGGTAGCGACAGTAAATCACTAATCAGTAAGCGCTCAGTAGCCTCAGCCATCGCAGCCCTGCGACCCATTATAATGACCACAAGCATGAGCGCTACCAGCTGTGTCGAAAAGGCCTTCGTCGATGCAACACCAATCTCAGGGCCTGCCCGGGTCATCAATACCAGATCTGATTCCCTGACTAACGAACTTTCAGGCACATTACAAATAGCCATGGATGCATGGTAGCCACGACGTTTTGCCTCTCGTAAAGCAGCCAGGGTATCAGCGGTTTCACCGGATTGGGAAATTGTTAAAAACAGGGTATTGTTTTTAACAACAGGAGACCGGTAACGAAATTCACTGGCTACTTCGACCGTGCATTGGATGCCGGCCAGCGACTCAAACCAATATCGGGCTATAAGTCCGGCATGAAAACTGGTGCCACAGGCGATAATATGAACCTGCTCAATAGCCTTGAGTATTTTTTCTGCCTGCGGCCCTAATGCAGCCTCCAGGGCTCTACCTTCACTAACCCTGCCTTCAAGGGTCTCACTGATAGCCATTGGTTGCTCATAAATTTCCTTGAGCATATAGTGTCTGAATTGCCCACGCTCTACAGCACTGGCCGATTGTTCACTTTTCCTGACAGGGCGATTTACGTTAACACCATGTTTGTCAGATATATCTATACCCGAACATGTCAGTTCGGCTATATCTCCTTCTTCCAGGTAAATAAAATTCTGGGTAACGGGTAGTAAGGCGCCGACATCAGATGCAACAAAATGTTCGCCTTCACCTACACCTATAACCAGAGGGCTGCCACTTCTTGCAACTACCATTATGTCAGGATTATTTATGCTCACTACTGCCAGGGCATAAGCACCACTCAGATCCTTGATCGTTTTAGTTACCGCATCTTTTAGTGTTATATCATCACCCAGATAATGATGGATCTGATGAACTATTACCTCAGTATCAGTCTCCGAGGTAAAGCTAAATCCCTGGGCGAGCTGCGTCTCACGAAGCTGGACATGGTTCTCAATAATCCCATTATGCACAACCGCAACCTGTTTATTACAAACATGAGGATGGGCATTTTTTTCACTTGGTTCACCATGGGTTGCCCACCGAGTATGGGCAATGCCTGTCACACCCGCGACCGGCTGCTGCTCCAGCCTGTCAGCCAGCGCCTGTATTTTACCTTTGGCACGCACCCGCTGAATAATATTGTCGCAGTCGATTACCGCCAGACCCGCCGAATCATAGCCGCGGTATTCAAGGCGGCGTAGGCCTTCGAGAAGTACTGGAACGATATCTCGCTTTGAAACTGCACCAACGATTCCACACACAATCAATACCTCACAACTGACCCTAGCCTTTTTTCTTCGGCCGCTGCCAGTTTTTAATCATTTTTTGCGCCACCCGTGTTAAGGCAAGCACATCACTATCAACATCACGGGTAATTGTAGAGCCGGCGCCAATTGTTGCGCCTGCGCCTACCGTTACCGGCGCTACAAGCTGGGTATCTGAGCCAATAAAGGCATTGTCCTCAATTCGGGTCTGATATTTATTGGCCCCATCATAATTGCAGGTTATCGTACCCGCGCCTATATTCACTCCGGCGCCAATCACGGCATCACCAATATAACTCAGATGGTTTATCTTGCTTTGTTGCGCAATCGTTGATTTTTTTATCTCTACAAAATTACCCACATGCACCTGTTCTGCCAATGTGGTCTCTGGTCTAATTCTCGCAAATGGGCCAATGCGGCAGGCATTGCCGACAACCGCATCATCCATGACACAATGGGGCAGGACTTCCACACCTGAACCAATAGCGCAATTACTGATCACGGAAAACGCACCGATCGTCACGTCATTTTCAATTTTTACCTTGCCATTAAAAATAACATTCGGCTCTATTACAACATCACTACCACACGTGAGCTCGCCATTCACGGTCACCGTTTCCGGCCTGATCATAGTCACCCCAGTCTGCATGAGCTGCTGTACCACACGCTCCTGATAAACACGCTCGGCAGCAGCCTGCTGCAACCTGTCGTTGATACCCATAACTTCGTCAGGATCAGTACAGACCAGCGGTTTTATTGTTACACCATCAGACACAGCCATTGCGATAATATCTGTCAGGTAATATTCTCCCTGAGCATTTTTATTTTCAAGCTGGGCCAGCCATCTTCTTAAGTGTTTGGCAGGCACGGCTAAAATTCCGGTATTTATTTCATTGATATGACGCTCTTCTACAGTGGCATCCTTGTCCTCAACAATGGCCTGAACTGCTCCAGATGCATCACGTATGATGCGTCCATAACCCTCTGGCCTATCAAGCACTGTTGTTAATAAACCCAGGCCCCCAGCGCAGCCCTCAAGCAATGCCCCAAGTGTCGAACCCAGTATCAAGGGGGTATCCCCATACAGCACCAGCACTATAACATCGTCATCTATCGCGGCCATTGCCTCCGCTACCGCATGCCCGGTACCCAGTTGCTGTTCCTGGTGTATCCAGGTAGCTGCCACACCATCAAAAGCAGACTTAACCTGTTCGCCATCATGCCCATACACAATCAGCAGTTTTTCATAATCCAGCACTGATGCTGCATTGATAACGTGGGCCAGCATTGGTTTTCCACCAATGTTATGCAGCACCTTCGCCCTTGAAGAACGCATCCGTGTGCCCTGTCCAGCCGCAAGAATGATGGCGTTTATTTTCATTTTCCGTATTAACCTGTGATCCGACTAGTAATTTATACATGCTGGACCCTAAAACGTCAAAAGCCGTACATAGTACGGCTTTTGACTTAACGGCTACAAAACAAAATGCTGGTTAATGGCCTGCTTTGTCACGTAACTTCTGGATGGCCTGTAGCTGCGCCACCGCTTCGGCAAGCTCAATCTGAGCCCGGGCATATTCAAACTCTGATGTTTTATCCACCATTGCCTGCTCTGCACGTTCCTTGGCCTGTTGTGCTGAGGCCGCATCGAGATCCTTGGCGCGTTCAGCCGTATCTGCCAGCACCGTTACAACATGTGGCTGCACCTCAAGCATACCGCCTGAAACGTAGAAAAACTCTTCTCCACCGTCAGGGGTTTTAATCCGTACCTCACCCGGCTTAAGTGGGGTCAGCAACGGCGCGTGACGCGGCAGGATACCAACATCACCCATCGCGGCACTGGCGAACACCATTTCCGCCGGGCCGGAAAAGATTGATTTCTCTGCGCTTACTATATCTACATGAATGGTCATAGCCATAATATTTCCTGCCTGGATTACTGCATCTTCTTGGCTTTCTCAACGGCCTCATCGATAGAACCGACCATATAAAAGGCCTGCTCTGGCATATGATCATACTCGCCGTTAACAATCCCCTTGAAGGCATTGATGGTATCCTTGAGGGATACATATTTACCCGGTGAACCGGTAAAAACCTCGGCCACAAAGAATGGCTGTGACATGAAGCGCTGTACCTTACGTGCACGCGCCACGGCCAACTTGTCATCATCCGAGAGTTCGTCCATACCCAGAATCGCGATAATATCCTTCAGCTCCTTGTAGCGCTGCAGGATACCCTGGACCGCCCGGGCGATATCATAGTGTTCCTGACCAACAACCAGCGGATCGAGCTGACGACTGGTTGAATCCAGAGGATCTACCGCCGGGTAGATGCCCAGCTCAGCGATCTGACGTGACAGTACGACGGTCGCGTCAAGGTGAGCAAATGTTGTTGCCGGCGATGGATCCGTCAAGTCATCCGCAGGTACGTACACGGCCTGAATCGATGTAATAGACCCTTTTTTGGTTGAGGTAATACGTTCCTGAAGAACACCCATTTCCTCGGCCAATGTCGGCTGATAACCAACCGCAGATGGCATACGACCCAGCAGTGCCGATACCTCGGTACCCGCCAGGGTATAACGATAGATGTTATCGACGAAGAGGAGAACGTCACGACCTTCATCACGGAAGTATTCGGCCATTGTCAGGCCTGTCAGGGCAACGCGCAGCCGGTTACCCGGCGGCTCATTCATCTGCCCGTAAACCATCGCAACTTTAGACTTCTCGAAATCTTCAACGTTGACAACGCCAGCCTCCTGCATTTCGTGGTAGAAGTCATTACCTTCACGGGTACGCTCACCGACGCCGGCAAACACTGACAAGCCTGAGTGCTGAGTCGCAATGTTGTTGATCAGCTCCATCATATTAACTGTTTTACCAACACCGGCACCACCGAACAGGCCAACCTTACCACCCTTGGCAAATGGGCAAAGTAAATCAATCACTTTAATACCGGTTTCCAGTAGTTCAGTACTGCCGGACTGTTCTTCATAGCTTGGTGCCTTGCGGTGAATCGCCCAGCGTTGGTCTTCGCCGACAGGACCACACTCATCAATCGGGTTACCAAGAACGTCCATGATACGGCCAAGTGTCTTCGTCCCAACTGGAACCTGAATCGGCGCGCCGGTACCGCTGACAGATTTACCTCGGGTTAATCCATCCGATGAACCCATAGCAATCGTACGAACGATACCGTCACCCAACTGCTGCTGAACTTCAAGTGTCAAACCAAACTCGTCAACATTCAGTGCGTCGTAAACCTTCGGCATGGCGTCTCTTGGGAATTCCACGTCTACAACGGCGCCGATAATCTGTACAATTTTTCCTGCACTCATTGCCTTATATCCTCTATTTTAATACTGTCAAAATTCGTTTCGTTTTAGTCATGACAACGCTGTATTAAACAGCAGCCGCACCACCTACAATTTCAGAAATTTCCTGTGTAATCGCCGCCTGACGCGCTTTGTTGTAGACCAGCTGCAGCTGGTTGATCAAATCACCGGCATTATCCGAGGCCGACTTCATAGCTACCATACGCGCGGCCTGCTCACAGGCCAGGTTTTCAACAACACCCTGATAGACCTGAGACTCGATATAACGCACCAGCAAGGCATTTAATACATCCTTGGCCTCTGGCTCATACATGTAGTCCCAGTGATGCTTAAGCTCTTCATCTTCCTCACCTTCGATTGGCAGCAACTGTCTGACCGTTGGTGCCTGCGTCATGGTGTTGACAAAATCATTAAAGACTACAAACAGTCGATCAATTTTGCCTTCATCATAAGCATCAAGCATGACCTTGACCGAGCCGATAAGATCGGCGATCTGTGGCGCATCACCCAGATGGGTTGCCTGGGCAACTACCTTTCCGCCCATTCGAGAGAAAAAACCGGCTGCCTTATTTCCTATCGTACAAACATCTATCTCAATATTTTTCTCATGCCAGGACTTCATCGTATTGGTGGTTAGCTTAAACAAATTATTGTTCAAGCCGCCGCACAATCCACGATCTGACGAAATAATAATAAAGCCTACGCGTTTGATATCGCGATCAATCATGTAAGGGTGTTTGTACTCAGGGTGTGCCTGAGATAAATGACCCACAACCGTACGCATCTTGTCCGCATAAGGGCGTGATGCCGCCATGCGATCCTGCGCCTTACGCATTTTACTCGCGGCGACCATTTCCATCGCCCGCGTAATCTTTTGCGTATTCTGGATACTCTTTATCTTGACACGGATTTCTTTGCCTACGGCCATCGAAACCTACTCCTGTTTACCAGACGCTGTTAGCTTTAAAAGATTCAATGGCGCTGCGCATACTACCAGCGATGTCATCGTTATAATCACCCGTCTCATTGATCTTGCTCATCAGGTCAGAATGCGATGAGTTCATATTGCTCATCAGTGCCGATTCAAAGTCACTAACCTTATTAAGATCAATATCGTCAAGGAAGCCTTCATTAGCAGCAAACAAGGATACAGCCTGCTCAGCAACACTCATTGGTGAATACTGTTTCTGTTTCATCAACTCGGTAACGCGCTGACCACGCTCCAGCTGTTTACGGGTTGTTTCATCAAGGTCGGACGCAAACTGGGCAAATGCCGCCAATTCACGATACTGCGCCAGATCCAGACGTACACCACCACCCAGCTTTTTAATGATTTTGGTCTGCGCTGCACCACCGACTCGCGATACGGACAAACCGGCGTTGATCGCCGGACGAATACCGGAGTTGAACAGATCTGTTTCCAGGAAGATCTGACCATCGGTAATAGAGATCACGTTGGTCGGTACGAAGGCCGATACGTCACCCGCCTGTGTTTCAATAATCGGCAGCGCCGTTAATGAGCCGGTTTTGCCTTTGACTTTACCATCGGTCAGCTTCTCTACATACTCGGCATTGATGCGTGCGGCACGCTCCAGCAGGCGTGAATGCAGGTAGAAAACATCACCCGGATAAGCTTCACGGCCTGGTGGACGACGCAGCAACAATGATACCTGACGGTAGGCCCAGGCCTGCTTGGTCAGATCATCGTAAACAATCAGTGCATCTTCACCGATGTCACGGAAATATTCGCCCATGGCGCAACCGGCATAGGGTGCCAGGAACTGCATCGCCGCTGGATCGGAGGCCGATGCGGCCACGATGATCGTATGATCCATCGCCCCATGCTCTTCCAGCTTGGTAACAACGTTAGCAATAGAAGAGGCTTTCTGGCCAACCGCAACATAAATACATTTAACGCCGGTTCCTTTCTGGTTGATGATGGCATCCACCGCTACAGCTGTCTTACCGGTCTGACGGTCTCCAATGATCAACTCACGCTGACCACGACCAATCGGCACCATCGCATCGATGGACTTCAACCCGGTCTGGACCGGCTGATCAACCGATTGTCTGGCGATAACACCCGGCGCTACCTTTTCAACAGGTGATGTACCAGAGGCATTAATAGGCCCTTTCCCGTCGATCGGATTACCCAGCGTGTTGACTACACGACCCAGAAGCTCAGGACCTACCGGAACCTCGAGAATCTTGCCGGTACACTTGACGGTGTCACCTTCAGATATCTGCTCATAACTACCCAAAACCACGGCACCGACGGAATCACGCTCCAGGTTAAGCGCCATGCCATAAGTATTTCCCGGGAACTCAAGCATCTCACCCTGCATCACATCGGCAAGGCCATGAATACGGACAATACCATCGGTGACACTGACGACTGTTCCTTCCGTCCTCGCTTCACTGATAGTTTCGAAGCCTTGGATTCGCTTCTTAATCAGATCGCTGATTTCTGCTGCATTTAACTGCATTGACATATCCTCTCAAAACAAATTTGTTATTGGGACAGGGTGTGCGTAAGCCTGTCCAGGTGTCCTGTAACCGAGCCATCGATGACCATATCACCGGCACGAATAATCGCGCCACCGAGCATGGACTCATCGACCTGGCAATCCAGCGTCACTTCTCTACCAAGCCGTTGCTTGAGCGCCGTAATGATGCTCGCCTTTTGATCCTCACTAACCGGGTATGCCGCAGTAACCTGAGCCTGAACCACTCGCTCAGCTTCAGCGCGATACTCCTCGAACTGCACGAAAATATTCGGCAATAATTCAAGACGGCCATTCTCGACCAGTACCCGTACCATGTCCTGTCCGCCCTTATCGAGCTTGTCGCCACAGATATCGATAACCAGCGCAGTAAGCTTATCTTTACCAATGCGTGGGTTGCCGATAATCGTCACCATGTTGTCATCAGCGACGATGGCAGCTGTCAAAGCCAGCATCTCAGACCATTCCGGCAGGCGCTTTTGATCCGCGGCCAGGGCAAATATAGCCTGGGCGTAGGGTCTTGCTATGGTGCTTTTTTCTGCCATATCTCAACTGCCTCAGATTTGTGCGACCAGATCCTTTAACAGATCAGCATGTTTCTTTTCGTCGACTTCAACGGCCAGAATTTTACCGGCGGCACTTGCGGCAATAGAGGCCACCTGTCCGCGCAGCTGTTCCCGCGCCCGATTGGCTTCCTGCTCAATTTCGGCCTTGGCCGCTGTCAACAGGCGCTCACCTTCGGCTCGCGCATCGCCTTTGGCTTCTTCGACTATTTCACTGGCGCGCTTCTCGGCCTGGGCAAGTATTTCACTCGCCTGACCCTTCGCTGCCTGCAGCTCTTCTTTGGCACGCTTCTCAGCAAGCTCCAGCTCGTGTTTACCTTTTTCACCAGCCGCCAAGCCATCGGCGATGCGTTTCTGACGCTCAGTGAGCAGATTATTCATCGGCCCCCATAACACCTTGTTGACAAACCAGATCAACAAGGCAAACGCGACCATCTGGCCTAGCAGTGTTGCTGTAATGTTCATTCGCGTCGTCCTCCCGACATCAAACCATTAGTTCGTGCTTATAGTGCGCCAATCGCGCCAGCCAGGGCACCAACAAATGGATTGGCAAACAGGAACCACATAGCGAATGCCAGAATGATAAACGGGAATGACTCCATCAGACCGGCAAAGATAAACATATTGGTCATCAGGGCAGGACGCATCTCAGGCTGACGTGCAATACCTTCCAGAGTCTTGGCACAGATCAGACCCCAGCCTATTGCAGAACCCAGGCCCGCCGCCGCCAGAATAACTCCAACCCCCACGGCAGTGTAGGCGTAAATTTGTGCAAGAATTTCTGCGTTCATTGATTCTTTCTCCGTAGCTTCAAGTTTAAAAACAAAATCGTAATAGTAAATCTAAAACCCAATGATCTAACCCACTGGTCTAATCTAGTGATCTTCTGTGTGCGCCATACCTAAATAGACGATGGTCAACACCATAAAGATAAATGCCTGCAACGTAATCACCAGCAGGTGAAAAATCAACCAGGCTAAATCCAGTATTACCTGCAAAGGTAACCAGAACAATGCGGCTGCACCAACAGCCATCATACCGCCGATCAATGCGATCAGCAGGAACACCAACTCACCGGCAAACAGGTTACCGAAAAGTCGCAGCCCCAGACTCAATGGCTTGGCCAGCTCCTCGATCAAGGTCATGACAATATTAACCGGCACAAAAAACTTACCGAACGGGTGAAACAAAAACATTTTCAAATAACCGACCGGACCCTTGACCTTGATACTATAAAACACGATCAGCGCAAATACGGTCAGCGACATGGCCATGGTGGTACTCAGATCGGTCGTTGGCACGACCTTCAGATACTCAATGCCGATCATGCTGGCGATCACCGGCAACAGATCAACCGGGATCAGATCCATAAAGTTCATCAGCCAGACCCACACAAAGATGGTCAGCGCCAACGGGGCAATTATCGGATTATGTCCGGGGAAGGTATCTTTCACCTGGCCGGCAACAAAATCGATGATTGATTCAACCAGATTCTGGAATCCGCTCGGCGCGCCACTGCTCAGACTTTTACCCAGGCGCCAGCTAACAAAAATGATCAGCGCTGCAAGGGCATAACTGAAAAACAGGGTATCCATATTCCAGGCCCAGAAACCGTTGGCCTGATGTGTGACAGGGTCACAATCACCGGCACACAGATTGGTTAAATGGTGCTGGATATATTCGACTGACGTCATACCCTCATCAGATGAATGTGCTGCTTGACTCACTACCTGTTCTCCAGACTCAAGTCCCGGTCAATGACCGGTCTGCTAACTCCGTTGCTCTCGCCAGTTGCCCGCAATAATGAAGGCCAGCTGCGCCAGAACAAACCCGACTACCGTCGCCACTGCGGCCAGCTTCAACTGCGCCAGACCAATGGCAAATAATGCCAGCACCATAATAAATCGTAGTGCGGCACCCACATATAATATTACCTCTCCGCTGCGCCCCTGGTCGGCGCGTGACCCGGCCCGGGAAACACCACGACTCAACCACCAGGACGACAACATGCTGATCATCGTGCCATACAGCACCGAATAACCATGCCAGGGGGTATAGGCGACGGAAAACCCGGCGGCAACAAGGATACCCATCGTCAGCTGTAAACCAATGACCTTGCGCGTCTTTGTCGTCAGCTCCTGAGCAACAGAATCATTCATCACTGCTGGCTCAACAGCTTATACACCTTAAGGAACCCCCCCACAAATCCAAGGCCGCCGAATAGTAGCATGAACAGTGGCTGTGTATCCAGCCATCGGTCTGTCACAAATCCCAACAGAAAACCTGCTACCACCATCGATGTCAACATTGTCCCGACCCCTATCAACAGCAGAGCCGATCCTTTCTGTTCAGTCACCGTGGAATGCCTCGGAAAACAGGCGCGTGAGTATAGCGTGCACTGGCATCTGTCGCAAGGCCCGATCAGGCACAATCAGAAAAAATTCCCTCAATGGATCATTACTATTTATTTGATATGCGCCAGAATGCCTTCAAGTTCTTCAAGGCTGTTGTACTGTAGCTGAATCTTGCCCTTGCCACTGGCGCTGTGCTGAAAAGACACCCTGGCTCCGAGGCGCTCGGAAAGTTCATCCTGCAAACGCTGGATATCCGGGTCAACGGCGGCCCCGCTGCGCTGGTTTTTTTTCTCGCCCCGCTCACCCAGCATGCGTCGCACCATTTGTTCAGTCTCGCGCACCGACAAACCCCGGACCGACACCAGTCGGGCCGCTTCACTCTGGCTGCGGCCCTGCAAGCCCAACAGGGCACGGGCATGCCCCATCTCCAGTTCCCGCTTTTCAAGTCGCTGTTTAACATCATCATTCAGGTCAAACAAACGCAGCAGATTGGATACCGCTGCCCGTGACCGGCCCACGGCCTCGGCCGCTGACTGGTGCGTCAGGTCGAACTCCTGAATCAGGCGCTGCAGGGCAACCGCCTCTTCAATCGGATTGAGATTTTCACGCTGGATATTCTCTATCAGGGCCATAGCGATGGCGGCCTCATCCGGTACATCCCGCACCACCACCGGCACCTCATGTAAACCGGCCAGCTGGGCCGCCCGCCAACGCCGTTCACCCGCTATGATTTCGTAATCGCCACCACCCAGCGGGCGCACAACAATGGGCTGAACAATGCCCTGAGCGCGGATAGAATCGGCCAGTTCTTCAAGGGCCTCGGTGCGCATATCATTCCGCGGCTGGTATTTCCCGCGGCGCATAACATCAACAGGAAGGGATGTTATCTGATTGTTTTTGTAGGTAATATTTCCTTCGCCCTCGGTAGCGACCGCTGCCTGCGCCGTCGGCATACCTCCCAGCAACGCATCCAGACCACGCCCTAAACCCCGTCGTTTTGCATTCATAGCCTCTGAACCCGCCCTGCCAGACAAAATAAAATCAGACCCTGGAACCCACGGGCCCTGAAAAATTTACTTAAATTTAAATAACTTGACGAAACAATATACTCAGATCACTGCTTCGGCCAGTCGGGGACCGACCTCTTTGCGAATCATCTCTCCAGCCAGGGCCAGATACGCCAGCGCCCCTTGAGAACGTTTATCATAAATCAGTGCTGGCAAGCCGTGGCTCGGGGCCTCTGCCAGGCGAACATTGCGTGGCACGAGGGTCCGATACACCTTGTCGCCAAAATGTTCGACCAGTTGCAGCGACACATCATTGGCCAGGTTATTGCGCGGATCAAACATGGTTCGCAACAAACCTTCAACGACTAGGTCAAAATTCAACGTTGAACGTATCTGTTCAATCGTATCCAGCAAGGCCGTCAAACCCTCCAAGGCATAATATTCGCACTGCATCGGAATAATGACACCATTCGCCGCGACCAGGGCATTAACGGTCAACATATTCAATGATGGTGGGCAATCAATCAATATATAGTCGTATTGCCCAATCACCGGCTCCAACGCCATCTGCAATCTCTTTTCGCTCTGCGCCAGAGACATCAATGACACCTCGGCAGCCGTCAGATCGGCATTGGCCGGCAACAGGTCGTAACCGGCCTGATCAGTCGCCACAATGGCATCGGCAGTCTTCGCCTCACCCAGTAACACATCGCAACCAGACCACTCCAGGGTGTGTTTATTGACCCCGCTACCCATCGTGGCATTACCCTGTGGGTCGAGATCGACCAGCAATACCCGCCGCTTGGTGGCCACCAGCGATGCTGCCAGATTGACACTGGTCGTCGTCTTACCAACGCCGCCCTTCTGATTTGTAATTGCGAGTATCTTTCCCATCACGCCACTGTCTGTTTTCGAACAATCCTGATTATACAACGCTGCGCATCCAGTCCCGGTATCTGCAGCGGAATCTGTTGCGCATTATATGCCAGCGGCAACTGTTGCAGCTCATCGGCCGCAGCAGCGGCCTTCATCGCCAGCAACTGGCCATCCTCGCGGCATAAATGCCCGGCACCCTCAATAAAGGCCACCAGATCTGAAAATGCCCTTGAAATCACTGTGTTACACCGCGGCTCCAGGCTGGTCTCAGCCACTCGCCCGGTCTTTACGCGGACATTGTCAAGTCCAAGCTCGGCAACTGCCTGGGTAACAAAACGGGTCTTTTTGCCATTACTGTCCAGCAAGACCCAGTCCAAATCCGGGCACATTAATGCCAGCGGGATACCCGGCAGGCCAGGACCGGTACCTACATCCACCAGATGCGGCCCCTCAATGTACGGTATCACAGCAAGACTGTCGAGCAAATGGCGCGTGATCATAGCATAGGGATCACGGATGGCGGTCAAATTATAGGCACGATTCCACTTGCCCAGCAGGGCGATATACTGCAACAGGCGCCCGACGACGGCATCCGTGGGCGTCAGCCCCAACCCGGCCATACCCCGCTCCAGCAACTGCGCTAATTCCCGATTATTACTCACCACCTCACCCTGCTTATTCCAGCATCGCAGAATTCCTTTTCAGCATTGACAGCGCTAATGTTAACCTTTCTGATTATAATGTTTACAAATCAGGTTGTGACCCATGCCATAACCTGTCCAATGCGTCTATGTGAGGGACCTTAGCAAATACCATGAACCAGAAACCATTCCGCACCCTGTTTCTGTGGGTCATCTGGGCAGCTGCCGCACTGGTGGTTTATGTCACATTGTATCGCGATACCGGCATATGGGAGTTTCTGGCCAATGATACCAGCCGCATTACCTGGTTAATCCTCGGCCTGTTCCTGCTTGGCCTGACAGGTAGCTTCATCCTTGTAATCATCATCACCCTCGAAACCCTGGCGGCCTTTGCGGCCGAAGAACAACTCAGGCAGCAGGGGCTCAAACAATTGGCCGTTGTCTCGGCCAAACGCGCCGTCAATCGGTTTTTTATCGCTCTGCAATCTCTGCTAAACAATAACGGCCAGCCTGATGTTGAGGCCCTGCTGTCCGTCGAGCTGTCCAGTTATCAACGCACCAGCCATTCCATCGATGTGATCGGCAACCTGCTGATTACACTGGGTCTAATCGGAACCGTCATGGGCCTGACGCTGACATTAACCGGCCTGACCAACTCTCTTGAGGCCCTGGGCCACAATCAGGAGTTATTATTATCAGGCCTGCGCCAGGCCATGGCCGGCATGGGCACGGCATTCTACACCACGCTGCTCGGCGCGGTGCTCGGCGGGGTTCTGTTGCGCGTATTTGCCCAGATCACCGAACAGGGCACCGAAAGCCTTTATGATCACTTGATGCGCATCTGCATGGTGCATTGCTCTGCCGATTTGCGCGCCTCGCTGGAGCGTGACGTGCGTTTTCTCGACAGCGAACTGGCTGCACTCGGAGAACATATCCGCGGCCTGAAAAGTGCCTGTGAAGATTCGCGCCAGGCCATGGCCTTATTCCGCCAGGAGGTTGAAGAACTGCGCCAAAGCTCGGAACAGGAAAATATCGCCTTAAACGACAACATTCGTATGCGCCAGCACAGCAGCCAGATGTTGCGGCACGAGGTGCAGTTATTACGTGCCGCCAACAAGCCCTGGTGGCAATACATCAAGGATATTTTCAAACCGAAATCATGATGCGAATAATAACGGACTCTAAATCATGAAAAGTCGCCGGCGCTGGTCATCACCGAATATTCACGAAAGCTTTTCCGATGTCGCGCTGCTGATGCTGGCGACGTTTATATTTCTGTTGGTTACTATCCTCATCACCTCACGTATGGCCGAAGAATACCAGCTACCAAAATTGAAACAGGAGGTAGAAGAACTACGCAAACAGTTGTCCCATAGCCAGGGAGAAAAAGACCGGTTACTCGGGGCCCTCAATGACATGGCCGGCATGAGCACCGACACCCAGATGAACCGCGCCCTGGATGCCGTCGGCCTGGGACAGGGAAAGGGCCGCAAAGATTTTGACCTGTTCGTGCAGGGGCTCAAGGACCTGCCGGGAAAAGAATTACACCTGCTCGTCGATGCCACGGGCTCCATGCATGGTGTCGCCTCGTTTCTGATCCCGGTATTGCGCGTCATCGTCATTCGTTCGGGCAAACATCTGGACGCCATTACCTGGTTTTCCGGCGGCAAGGCCGAGACCTACAGTGGTTCGATGGGTGAAATGTTCGATCAGCTCATGCAGGGCGCACCCTTTGTCGGCGCCGATGAAACCATCGGTGACGCTTTCAAACAGGCCGCGCGTAATGCCCGCATACCCGGCGCCTACCTGCTTATCGGTGACGAACCCTCCGATGACCGTATTTATTATTATGACATCCCGGCCCCTGCCTTTACGCTGCCACTGGGACGTTCGAACCCGACCACATTGTGGCAATACCAGGAACTGGCCAAGCGTACCGGTGGCAAGATGTTACATATGAAACTACAGTAAATCCTGAGCCATTGATCTATACAAACAAAAGCTTATGTTTCTTTCTGGCCTTCTATTGCGCCAAATATCAACCACATAAAAGTTCACTGTCTCAAACGAGGAAGGCCTGGCTCAAACCATTTTAAATCTTATCGTAAACCAGAACCTGGAGCCCTGGCCCGGGGTCGACTCAACGCCTATATTCCCATTCATGTACTCCACAATACGTTTTGCAACTGACAAACCTAGGCCCGTGCCACCGTAGGCCCGTGTACTTGAACTATCTCCCTGGTAAAATGGTTCAAATATCATATTTTGAATTTCAGATGAAATACCTATACCGCTATCTTTAACTTCAACTGTAACCAGACAGGTATTATCAATATTTTTTGTATATCTGGCGCTCAGAACCACATTACCATGTTCGGTATATTTGATTGCGTTATCAATAAGGTAACGTAGAACCTTTGTCAGACTTTTAATATCACCAGTCATTTGTGGTTGCGTGTCGCCAGCAAACCCTTCTACAGACAGTGTAATACCCCTGGTCCGGGCCTTGTCGGCATATAATTCCAGAAGCCCCTCAAATACCTGCTCCAGGTCAATCACAACGTCATCAGACTCTCTGAACATACTCTCGAGATTCGTATATTCAATAATATCATTCAGCTGTGACAACAGCAGCTGCGCCGAATCAATCGCGGTGTTAATAAACACCCGCTGCTCATCATCAACAGTACTATCATTAAGCAGGCTCAGCATACCAAGCACACCATTTAATGGCGTACGAAGCTCATGATTCATCACGGAAAGAAATTCGGTTTTGGCCATATTTGCCTGCTCGGCAGAGGCCAGGGCCTCGAGCAACTTTTGCTCTGCATCTTTGCGCTGACTGATATCCCTGATCACACCAGAGAAATATCGCGCCCCTTCAAGGTGAAATTCACTGATTGATAGATCAATCGGGAATATAGTCCCATCTTTTTTTTGCGCAGCAAGTTCACGGCCCACCCCTAACACCCCCGCCTCACCTGTCGTTATATATTTATTTATATAACCATCATGCTCGGACTTATAAGCATCAGGCATCAGGCATGAAACATTATTGCCAATCAATTCTTTTTCGGTATAACCAAAAAGTTTCCTGCAGGCACCATTGGCCATCTCTATAATGCCATGACTGTCTATTGTAATTACAGATTCATTAACGCTATTAAATATAGCATCCAGTCTAATCTGGCCATTTTTAAGTGCTCGCTCTCTCTCTTCAACACCAGCCATCATCGATGAAAAAGATTTTGCTAAAAAACCTATTTCATCGGACCTGGTCAACGGCAGGTCGTTTATATCACTATGCCTACCGGATGCAAAACCATCAACCGCAGCAGTAATTTTACGCAAGGGGCGAGCCAGTAAATTTGAAAATATGAAGGTGGCCAGAATGAACAACAGCAATATCGGCAAAGCAACTAATATGGTTTTGTTCACTGCTTTGGCAGCGGAATCTAGTATCGCTTCATAGGTATATTCAGAACCTATGACGATATAACGTTCATTATTTCGCGGATCAAAATATAATTTTTTAAGATTTATGACCTCGGGCACAAATAAAGATTTATCGACCAAGGTTATTTCTTCCTGTTGATTATTCGGAGCATAAAAATCCTTTAGACTCGCATGCTCATCCTGCAGCCGATAACGTACCCCTTTTTCAAAACCATAGGTCATTAACTCTTCAGGATGATCAATATAATCACCGTCGCTGTTTGTGGCGTAATAATTGTGCCCAGTACCCATCTTGCTCTCGTTATTACGAATATAACGCAATATTGGCTGAATACTCAGATTGGCTATAATTATCCCGAAAATGTCGCCTTGTGCATCATATATAGGGGTTGCTAGCCGCAGGACGGGTAAATATGGCAGCGTTAACTTGCCATAGTCCCGATTTAATTCTACATCAGATAAATACAGCTCACCTTCCTGAAGCGCTATAGTTTCCTGAAAATACTTTTTTGATCCTTTTTTTTGCAGCGCTGACGGAGGTATTATCATAACTTCGGAACCTTTACGATCAACCCTGACGATCTCCATGCCGTCATTTTCTATCCCTATATATCTCAACTGCACATAGGATAGTTTGGAACGCATGAGCTCTGTAAAAATCACCTCCAGTCTTTTTCGCCATTGCTCTTTATCAGATCTGCCCAGCGGATCCAGGCCACCAGCCTGCTGTGCACGAATGATACCCTGTACGGGCGGCGTATTTTTTAGAAACGCGATAACTTCCTGCGAATCCGCCAGGGTAGCCTCTATATGGTTTATTGCCGAAGTGGAATATCTGGTGAGGGCCTCGAATTTTTCATTGATCAATACATCCCGACTGGCAAGGTAAAACGGCAGGCCAACAGCTATAGACGAGGCTATAACAAGCACACTCACCAGTAAGGTTATTTTTTTGGTGATAGATTGATTAATCGATGAAATCAAAATCCTGCCTACTGCCATCTCTTATAAAATTTCCAGCCACTATAGTACTAGTACTATCGGCCTGTATCCGCGTTGTTATAGTCGTGTTATCACACTTTAATCGTAGGGTATTACCGTGAATCGACAACCTGCGGCTACTAGCAGGGTGCTTATATATTTAGCCCAGCTCTGCCAGTAATTGTTCCACCATTGTCTCAGCCTGTGACCGATAACCGGCGCCAAATAAATTAAGATGATTGAGTATATGATAAAGGTTGTATAAAACCTTACGCCGCGCATAACCATCCGCCAGCGGCCAGGCATCACGGTAGGCCCGATAAAAACGCCCTGAAAAGCCACCAAACAGTTCCGTCATGGCCAGGTCTGTTTCACGGTCACCGTAGTAGCTGGCCGGGTCAAAAATAACAGGGCGACCGTCGGCCATTGCTGAATGGTTTCCGGACCATAAATCGCCATGTAACAATGATGGCAGCGGTTCATGCCCGGCCAGCAACTGGTCCACACAGCCCAGCAGTTTTTCGCCGCGCTGTTGCAAGCGGCCTCGATAACCATTACGCGCCGCCAGTTCCAGTTGTAAGCCCAGGCGCCGATCCCGCCAGAAGGTCACCCAGTCGGCAGTTTGGGTATTTATTTGCGCTGTACTGCCAATGGTATTGTTGCGGTACCAGCCAAAATGGTTAGCTGTGTGGCGATGCATGGCTGCCAGTTGTTCGCCCAGCACCGCACTGGCATCGCCGCCTGACGCATCCAGGTCCAGATATTCGAGTACCAGGTAGGCATGCTGTGCTGTTGCGCCACAACACAGTGGTACGGGAACAGTGATCGTGTCTGTAGCGGCGATTGCCTGCAAGGCAGCCATCTCGGCGGCAAACATGTCCCGCCGGGCCGAGCTGTTAATCTTAACAAACCAGGTACCGCTGTTGCCCTGCAGCCTCCAGGCCTGGTTGATACAGCCGCCACCAACAGTGCTGAGATTATTGACCTCAAAGGCCTGACCACTGGCTTCAGAAATATGTGCCGTAATGTCTACCCAGTCAGTTTTTGTCACTCACGCCTCCCCTGTAACCATGGCAGCACGATAACAAAAAAAGGTGCGGGGTATACACCCCGCACCTTTTATTACTTTGCACTAGCATCACCAGGATGTAGGCAGGCTACATGATTATTAACCGTTGGCCTTGTAATCTGCCAGGATACTATCCGCCTTATTCTGCACCACATGGATCAGGTTGTTAAAAGACTTGGCAAACAACTCGACGCCCTGGCGTTCAAGTTCATCTGTAACCGTTGCCATAACAATCCCCAGCGCTTCAAGCTGCTGTATCGACGCTTGTGCCTGCTCAACACCGCCCTTGACCAACAGGGTTTCTGCGGCCTTGCCATGATCAATAAAGGCCTGCAAGGTTGCCGGTGGCACCGTGTTGACGGTATCCGGACCAATCAGTTCATCGATATATAAAACATCGCTGAAGTCCGGATTTTTAGTGCCGGTACTGGCCCATAACAGGCGCTGTGCGCGCGCACCGTTGGCGGCCAACGGTGAAAAGCGTGCGGATGTGAAAAGGTCCTGCCACTGCTGATAGGCCAGACGGGCATTGGCAATCGCCGCCTTACCCAACAATGCTTCATTACCCGCCGGCAACTGGCTGTCTACAGCAGAATCAACACGACTGATAAAAAAACTGGCAACTGACTCAATCCTGGCGACGCTCTGGCCACTCTCGAATCGTTTTTCGAGCCCACGGATAAAGGCCTCGGCTACCTCGACATAACGCTCAACAGAAAACAGCAACGTCGCATTAACATTGATACCTTCTGCGATTAATGTCTCAATCGCTATCACACCTTCCTGTGTCGCCGGCACCTTGATCATCAGATTAGGACGGTTAACGCGCTGCCATAATTCACGCGCCTCTCGCAGAGTGCCTTCGGTGTCATAAGCCAGTTCCGGCGACACCTCCAGTGACGCCATGCCATCACGGCCCTGGCTCGACTCGTAGACAGGGCGGAACAGATCGGCAGCCGCCTGAATATCCTCAATAGCCAGCTCATAAAACAGCTCCCGTCCGGACTGACTGGGATCACGGGCCAACTGCCCGATCATGGCGGCATCATAGTGATTACCATTACTGATCCCTTTTTCAAAAATACTGGGGTTGGAGGTGATACCGCCAATACCATCCTCAGCTATCATGCGCTCGAGTTCGCCGGAGTCCAGCATGCCGCGATCGATATTATCCAGCCAAATACTTTGGCCCAACTCTTGTAAGCGATGAATATTGTTCATGATATAACTCCGTCTGAAAAATGGACTACACGGGTGCGCTTGATTTGCCCACGATCTATCCACTAGCTATCGGCTTAACCGCTTCTTTCTTTGACCCTAATCTGTCATCAGAGTTCTGTTGCAGCTTTAACAGGCCGTAGACCGGCCTTGTTTGGCGCCTGATTTACGCCCCTTTCGTCTTAACAGCACAAAGGACTTGTGATTGTTAAGCGCCTGTTATTTCTATAAAACATTATGATTATCCGGGCCTGTTCGGGCAAATAATCAGGTCCTCTATGCCGATATATTTAATAGAGTATGGCAGCAATCAGGAACGGATATGCGTGGAATCAGGCACACTCAATTGGTGCTGGCGACACTGCTAGCCATCGCAGGTATGGCGGTCACGTCACTGGCGCAAGCCCGAAACAACTGGCATAAGCTATTTAACCATCAGCAGGCTAATCGTAGCCTGCCAGTCTGTATCGACAAGCTTTACCAGATCACCCATTGTCAGTCTTTAGCTACGCTGGGGGCCCACAAACAGATGATCTGGCAAACACCTCTGTACACCATGGATGCTGTACCCAACAGACTGTATTTTTCCTTCAATAAAAGCCGCTGCCGCCAAAAAAATCGGCCACGACCTACCCTGTTGCGCGCCCTGTTTCCACGATTGCCGGATCTGCGTCTGGATCTTGAGCAGTTCGTTGTTAATGTTGAAGTGCCTTCAGAACTCAACGCCAGCACCATCGGTCGATCATCACTCCGACTGGGTTATCGCAGTTGCTGGTAGCCCATTCAAGTTGTAATGGGAACCAGCATAGTCTTATTCAGCCTCACTTGCTGCATGATAAATACATGGTGTTTGCGAGCCTGCCCAGTCGCGCTATGATGATCCTTATGAGAGCCCAGACATTACGCCAAAAAAACTGATATGCACCTGTTAATCAAGCAGTTTTTTGCAATCTGCCTGTTTCGTTCAGGACCCCAGGATCTGCCCACCTCCAAATTTCTGCTATTATTGTCACTGCTGGCCTATACCTTGGTGGGGCTTTTGCTGGCGCTGAACAAGGCCACGCTGCCTGAGTCCCTGGCCATGGTCAGTGTCGATCTCGCCTTACTGACCGGATTAAGCTGGCTGCTGTTATGGATACGGGTTTTGGGCCATCGTTACACGCAAACATTGACGGCACTGGCCGGTTGCGGCGCCATACTGGCTCTATGTGCCTGGCCGTTATTGTTATGGCAACAGGCCAGCGGCAATGACAGCGTCATTATGCTGGCCGCATTGTTGATGTGGCTGTGGTTCTTCTGGCAGATCATGGTATTTTCCCATATCATCAGCCAGGCGCTATCGGTCCCGCTTTTCATCGGGACATTTTTAGCCCTGGTATATATGTTCATCTCCTACAGTATCGCGCAAACACTGTTTCCGCAGGGCACGCTATAACTTATGCATATCCATATTCTCGGCATTTGTGGCACATTCATGGGTGGGATAGCCCTGCTGGCCCGGCAACTGGGTATGGAGGTCAGCGGCTCGGATGCCAATGTTTATCCGCCCATGAGCACCCAGTTGCAGGAACAGGGCATCAGCCTGCGTGAAGGTTACGACCCGGCCCATTGTCAACCCGAGCCCGACCTGGTTGTCATCGGTAATGCCCTTTCGCGAGGCAACCCCGCCGTTGAACATGTGCTGGACAACGGTTTACCCTACACCTCAGGGCCGGCCTTTCTGGCGCAATATGTCCTGCAGTCGCGCTGGGTACTGGGTGTTGCAGGTACCCACGGCAAAACCACCACGGCCAGTATGCTGGCCTGGATCCTCGAAGACTGTGGCATGCAGCCTGGTTATTTGATTGGCGGTGTCAGCCACAACTTCCCGGTATCGGCCCGACTGGGTAATTTACCGTTTTTTGTCGTCGAGGCGGATGAATACGATTCAGCCTTTTTCGATAAACGCTCAAAATTTATCCATTATCGCCCGCGCACCCTGATCCTGAACAATCTTGAGTTTGATCATGCCGACATCTTCGATGATCTGGATGCCATCAAACGCCAGTTTCATCATCTGGTTCGAACCGTGCCGGGCAATGGGCTGATTATTCATGCCGCCACAGACCCAAACCTGGATGCTGTGCTCGCCGCAGGTTGCTGGACCCCCTGCGAAGGTTTCCGGAACACGGTTTCAGATCAGCCGGGCCTGTGGAACGCCCGCGATGTCCATGAAGCCGGTGAACAATTTGAGGTTTATTTAGGTAACGAACACCTTGGCAGTGTCAAATGGTCACAAATCGGCCATCACAATGTCCATAATGGCCTGGCTGCCATTGCCGCAGCACGCCATGCCGGCATCCCAGCACGCGAGGCTATCCGTTCATTGTGCAGCTTTCAAGGTGTCAAACGACGTATGGAATTGCGCGCCACCATCAATGATATATGTGTTTATGATGATTTCGCCCATCACCCAACGGCCATCGCTACAACTCTGGAGGGCTTGCGTTACCGTGTCAGTGGTCAACGTATCATTGCGCTGTTGGAACCGCGCTCCAATACCATGCGTATGGGTGTGCACAAAGAGGCCCTGGCACCGGCGCTGGCGCAGGCCGATGAGGTGATCCTCTATCAGCCGGCCGGGCTGGACTGGGCCCTCGATGACATCATCTCGGCCATTGGACCCCAGGCACAATTGTTTGATGATAGCGCGGCCATTATTGATTACCTGGCCGCCAAGGCCCGGCCCGGTGATCACATTCTGATTATGAGTAATGGTGGTTTTGACAACATCCACGAGCGCCTGATCAACGCCCTTAAAGAATCCCGGGCATTATGACGAATCGGGATGCCATAACCATCGCCCTGACCGGTGCCTCGGGTATGGCCTACGGCCTGCGGCTGCTGCAAACCCTGATCGACAGCGGGCAGTCCGTTTACCTGCTGGTTTCAGCGGCGGCCCAGATTGTGCTGAGCATGGAAAGTAATCTGAAGGTTCCGGCACAGCCGCGCGAAATGCAGACCTTTTTCAGTGATTTTTTCAAGGCCAGACCCGGCCAGCTACAGGTGTTTGGCAGGGATCAATGGAACGCCCCGATAGCCAGTGGTTCCGGTGTCGCCCGAGCCATGGTGGTATGCCCCTGCACCAGCGGTACACTGGCTGCCATTGCCAATGGTCAGAGTGACAACCTGCTGGAACGTGCGGCCGATGTCATACTCAAGGAACAACGCAAGCTGATACTGGTGCATCGGGAAACACCCGTGTCGGCCATCCATCTTGAACATATGCTGAAGTTGTCACGACTCGGCGTCACGATCATGCCGGCCAACCCGGGCTTTTATCATCAGCCCGAGTCGATTCAGGACCTGGTCGATTTTGTGGTTGCCCGCATCCTCGACCATCTGGATATAAACCATCAATTGTGCGAGCGCTGGGGCCAGACACCCTGAACCGGCAGTAGAATTATCGGCTATGGTCTGGCGACCAGAAGTTGATCGGGAATAATTGGAAATATCAGGCGTCGGTAGACGATGGATTGCGTAACGGGTAATCCCATTGCTGCTGACGGCGCTCTTCATCAATCGGCCGTGGACGCTCGCGCCGGTCTTCGGAAATACGCAGGTTATTGGCCTGGGCAAAGCCCATGATGAAATTATAGGCCTCGGGATTGGAATTACTCAGATCCTGGGCCACAACAATACACTTTACCCCGTCTATCATGCAGGGCTGGACAAAATTTGAATAACGCAGCTTGTTGTCACGACCAAACACAGCCATCGACGCCGAAATGCGCTCGACCCAGTCCGAGGGACGAAAACGTTTATTATCGATACTGATACCCTGGATGATCAGCTGCTCATTACCTACTGTGCGCTGTGATTCTTCCATACCATCCATTCTCAATAGCTGTGCTGTCATAAATAAAATAAAACCTCTAACTTGATAAAAGGCTTCAGACATCCACCATTTTATCATTGGTAATAATAATGCGCCCTCCGCCGACACTATTCAATGCCGTCGGGAACAATAATTTTTCAGTAAATGCTTCAGAGTAAGCCATCAACCTTTAAATGGGCTTAAACACCAGTCGCTTGTAACCGTCAATCTTTCCATCTGCACTGACCACAATCAATACGGGCGCGGCCAGGTTAATATACAGGATAATATATCGGCAGTTGCCCGAAATATTGAGCCCCCCTTATGAGGCACGCGTCACAGTTATAGCGTCTATACGCTGTTGCCGCAGCTGTTGTGCCAGGGCCTGACCCTGCAAACCCTGCTCAACCAGCGGCGCCACCTCAATTGCCCCCGCCACTTTACAGGCCTGGCGCAAATAGCGGGCCTGATCATAGACACTATTTTCATGGCCCAGACGACCACGGGCATCGGCCTCACAGGCCAGCAGAAACTGCTCAAAACGCTGCGGCCGCCGAAAGGCATCAACTGACTCCAGTGTTTTGAGCACTGTCGCCGGTTTCAGCTCAAAGGCCCGATGACAATGGCTATGAAAACGGGCCACCAGCAGTGCCAGCTCCCGGAAATCCTTTGGCACCCGCAGGCGCCGGCATAGCTGCTCGATGAGCCGGGCACTCCGTTGTTCATGGGCGATATGGCGCGGCCATGCCGATGCCGGCGTCTCACCCTTGCCGACATCGTGCACCAGGGCGGCAAACCGGACCTGAGGCTCTTCACTGAGCAATACCGCCTGCTCCAGCACCATCAGGCTATGGACACCCGTATCAATCTCCGGATGGTGTTTTTCGGGCTGCGGTACACCAAACAAACGATCCAGTTCGGGCAGAATCACTGCCAGGGCGCCGCAATCACGCAATACCGTAATAAACTGTTCCGGATGGGGTTCAGACAGAGCCCGCTGACATTCGATCCAGACACGTTCCGCCACGAGTGACTCGGTTTCACCGGCCTGCACCATCTGCTGCATCAGGGCCAGCGTCTCAGCGGCGACACGAAAACCCAGGCCATAAAAACGCGCGGCAAAACGGGCCACGCGCAGGATCCGTAAGGGATCTTCGACAAAGGCCGGGGAGACGTGGCGTAACAGCCGCTGTTTCAGATCGGCCTGGCCACCATAGGGATCAATCACCTGACCATTGCCATCCTGGGCCATGGCATTGATCGTCAGGTCCCGCCGACTGAGATCCTGCTCCAGCGTTACCTCCGGCGCGGCATACACCTCAAAACCATGATATCCGGGTGCTGTTTTACGTTCGGTACGGGCCAGGGCATATTCTTCCTGGGTCTGCGGATGCAGAAACACCGGGAAATCCTTACCAACCTGGCGATAACCGGCAGCCAGCATCTGTTCGGGTGTAGCACCCGTAACCACCCAGTCATGATCACTGACCGGCAAGCCGAGTAACTCATCACGTACGGATCCGCCAACTCTGTAGATTTCCATGACGGCCGCCTGGAACTTAGCGCCGCTTAATCACCGCGCCCGGCTACACGGCGCAGATCATAATAACGCCCGCGGATATTCCGATGGCCCAGATACACCGGTACCACGGCCTCAATACTGACCGGCCTGGTTTCAAATACCGCCGGGAAAGGACCCGTGCAGACATTATCCCGTTTCATGGACAGAACATTGTCATAGGTCAATAATTTCCCGGGCAATAAACCCATGATGCGGGCCTGAAGCGCCGATAACAGCGGGCCACAGTTAATCAGCGCACGTTCGAGCCCCAGGCACTCGGCCGTAAACTCAACCAGTTCCCGCAGGGCATAGGCCCGCGGTCCACACAGATCATAGGTCTGACCAATGGTCTCCTGTTTTACTAGGGCCATACTGAAGGCCCGCACCACATCACCCACATATACCGGGGCAAAGCGCGCGGCGGCACAGACAACAGGAAAAGGCAGCGGACTGAGCTTGAGCAACTTACCAAAAACATTGAAGAAATGGTCATCCGGACCAAAGATCACTGAAGGCCGGAAGATCGTGATATCCAGATCCTTGCTGGCCACCTGCATCAGTTTTTCACCCTGCCCCTTGCTGTGCAGATAGCGACTGGTATCGGCACGGGCATCGGCATTCAGGGCGCTCATATGTAGCAGACGTTTGACGCCACGATCGCGGCAGGCCTGAATAATCTTGCCCGGCATGACCACATGGACATTCTGAAAATCACCGCGGCGCCGCTCATTAAGAATGGCCGCCAGATTAATGACTGCGGCACATCCTGAAAAATGATGGCGCAATACGTCCAGATCATTGATATCACCGGCAATCAATTCAACCTTGGGGTGTACCAGCAACTCGCGGTGCCGTTCACGATGACGCGTAATCACCCGAACCTCATAACCCTCGTCGGCAAGTTGATTGACCAGATGACGACCGACAAAACCGGTTCCTCCCAATACACAAATAGCCGGCCTGTTTACCGTCCTCGACTCAAAGCGCATCCATCCCTCCATTCCAGTCAATAAATCCAGTGTTTACCACTGCGGCCAGTATACCCGCAGAAGCGTGGCCAGTAATAGCACAACTGCGCAGTATAGCCGTATACTGCCCATCTATAGAAATATCAGAAACATCAATCAGACCGGAGGACGGCCATGAGTTTCACATCCATCAACCCGGCCACGGGTGAATGCCTGCAGCAGCTACCGGCCTGGGACGAAAAAAAACTACATGCCGTGCTGGCCGACGTCGCCGGCGCCACAGCGGGCTGGGCTGCAACCCCTGTCGCCGAGCGTTGCGAACATCTGCGAATCATCGCCGGCCTGCTGCGCCAACGTCAGGATGAATTGGCGCGCCTGATTACACTGGAAATGGGCAAGCTGTTCAGCGAGGCGCAGGCGGAGATCGAAAAATGTGCACTGGGCTGCGATTATTACGCCGACCAGGCCGAAAATTTTCTGGCCGATGAAATCATCAGCTCCGATGCCGGCTTCAGCGGCGTGGCCCGTCTACCGCTTGGTACCGTGCTGGCCATCATGCCCTGGAATTTTCCGTTCTGGCAGGTGTTTCGTTTCGCCGCGCCGGCCCTGGCGGCCGGTAACACCGGCGTGCTCAAACATGCCTCGAATGTGCCGCAATGTGCGCTGGCCATAGAACAGTTATTTATCGACGCCGGTTTTCCGGCCCATGTCTTTCGCAGCCTCATGATCCGTTCCGATCAGGTCCGACAGGTCATCGAAGATCCGCGTATCCATGCCGTCACGCTGACGGGCAGCGAACCGGCTGGACGCCAGGTCGCCAGCCATGCCGGCGCGGCCCTGAAAAAGACCGTGCTCGAACTCGGCGGCTCGGATGCCTTTATCGTCCTTGAAGACGCCGATCTCGACCTGGCCGTGGCCATGGCCATGGCCTCACGGTTTATGAACGCCGGGCAAAGCTGTATCGCCGCCAAACGTTTTATCGTCGACAACAGCATTGCCGATGAATTCAGCCAGCGGTTTCAGCAGGCTATTGAATCCCTGCGCTGCGGTGACCCGTTTGATAACAACACCACACTGGCGCCCATGGCCAGGGTCGATCTACGCGATGAATTACAGCAGCAGGTACAGGCCAGTATCGCCAAAGGCGCCGTCGCCGTTTGCGGCTGCCAGCCTCAGGCCGGTCAGGGCGCCTGGTATCAGGCCTCCTTACTCGATCACGTCACAGCAGGCATGCCGGCCTTTGACGAAGAGCTGTTCGGCCCGGTCGCCAGTATCATCCGTGTCGCAGACGAACAACAGGCGCTTGAGATCGCCAACGGTTCACGTTTCGGCCTAGGTGGCAGTGTCTGGACCCGGGATACACCGCGCGGTGAACAACTGGCCCGTCAGGTTCAGGCCGGCGCCGTGTTTGTCAATGGCCTCGTCAAGAGTGATCCACGCCTGCCGTTCGGCGGCATCAAGGCCTCGGGTTACGGCCGCGAATTATCCCATTACGGCATGCATGAGTTTTTGAACCACAAAACGATATGGGTTCGGTAGTATCGTAGGGTGGAAAAGCAAAGCGCCTTCCACCCGGTTTTGATTGATGATTGAATTGATAACCCCATGGCTGCCCTACCTAATACTGGGCTGTATCGCCGGCCTGCTGGCTGGCCTGCTCGGTGTCGGCGGTGGTCTTGTTATCGTACCCGTGCTGGCACTGCTGTTCGAACATCATGGCATCGGCGGTGACAAGCTGATGCAACTGGCGCTCGGCACATCGCTGGCGACGATCATCGCAACATCGTTGTCATCGATACTCGCCCACCATAAACAGGGCAATGTGCAGTGGCCCGTGTTTCGCAGACTGACACCCGGCATCATCATCGGCGTCCTGTGCGGTAGCTGGCTGGCCGATCGCATCGACAGTTCCACCTTGCGCATCGGATTCTCGATCTTTGTTTTAATCGCCGCCTTACAAATGCTGCTCGACCTGCACCCGCCACCACAACGCCACCTGCCCGGACGTGTCGGCCTTGGCGGCGCCGGTTCGATCATCGGTATAGTCTCATCACTGGTCGGTATCGGCGGCGGTACCATGACCACACCGTTCCTGCTCTGGAACAACATGCAGATCCGTCATGCCATCGGCACCTCGGCCGCCTGCGGCCTGCCGATCGCCGTCTTCGGCAGCCTCGGTTATCTGCTCGTCGGCCTCGACGCCAGCCAGTTGCCGGCCGGCAGCAGCGGCTACATCTACTGGCCGGCCTTCCTCGGCATTATCACAACGAGTATTTTGTTTGCACCGATCGGTGCACGGCTGACAGGTTTGTTGCCAGTGGCCGTATTAAAAAAGATTTTTGCCGTGATACTAGTGATCGTGGCAGGGCGGTTGTTGGTTAATTAGACTGTCCGAAAAAGTCAGTATGCCTCAGGCCTTACATTAGTTACTGATTAGTAACCCTAGATTAATTTGTACCTGACCCCGATTATTTCCTACCCCGATTATTTCTAATCTCACAATTAATACTTTTGGGTAAGTTTTGTCATTTTTTTAATTTATTGAGCGGCTTTTGAACTGCGCGGCGAACAGCGCCGTTTATTTTATGACCGGCGACGACAAACGCCATGCGATAGCGGCATCGACGACATTTGTCTGTAATGCGCCTTCTGTTGAGGCTAAGCGGCCTGCTGACAATATGAGGCTGAAACGTTTGCTGGCATCGAGTGTCTTTTCGATGCCGACCATGGCCTGCATTAGCAGGCCGCCGCCGACATCGATGCCGCCGCCACCGGCTGCGCCGAGCAGCAGTTCGGTATTGGCGTAGAGTGTCCTGCCCAGCGCATGGCGCCAGCCGGCGCCGAACTGGCCGACGGCGTAACCACCGGCGCCGCCGTCGCAGGCGCTGAGGGCCTGACCTGTTATATACAGGTCGCGTGACAACATCAGATCGATCTTGCTGCCAAGCAGGTCGACGCCGCGCTCATCGGCATTGCCCTGGTCCTTGCGGCGGCTACCGTCATAGGCCTGATAGGCACCGCGCAGGCGCCAGCGTTGTATGCCTATGCCTGGCCGATTTCTGTCATGTGTGTTTATGTTATTTGAAAACATCGGTACGCCATAACGATAGGCCAGTTGCAGACCGAAAACATCGGCACTGAAGTCTCCCTGCGGCGCCGTTACACGGCCCAGCAGCAGCGTTGTTTGCAATGTGTCATTGATGGCATAGTCCAGTGCCGTGGTGACGCGGCCCAGCAGACCACCGCCCGTGGCGACAGCGCCACCACCGCCGGCGCCGAGCGCCAATTCCGCCCGCCAGACCAGTCTTTGTGATAGCGCATAACGCCCGCCATAGGCCCACAATACCTCGGCATAACCATCGGCGTTGCCGTCCCAGGCGCCGGCCGTTTGCAGGCTCAGATAGTGATGTGGTCGTTGCTGGCGCTGAAATTCAATGGCGACGCCCAGCAGACGCATTGTTTTTGCCGGGTTATCACCGGTATCCCGTGAATTATCCAATGGGTAATAGTTCCATTCATTCATCGACAGGCGCCGTGTTGCTGAAGCGTAATGTCTGGATGGTGATGTGGCAGTTGCTGGCTGTTGTGTCTCGTCAGGCCAGCCGGCTTGCATATGAAACTGTAATGGCCGTGTCAGGCTCAGCGACCATTGATCACTGTCGATATTGCCGTTTGGAAAACGCACGCGCGACCATTGCAGGCCCCAGCGCCATTCATTCAGTTCAACGTCGATGCCGGCATGCGGCCGCAGCATCAGGCCGCCGCCCTGCGGGGCCGCACCCCCGCCACCGCCGCCGACGAACAGACCGGCATCGGCAGACAGCCTGGCAACGATCGGTAATCGTAACCCGCCACTGAAACCGCCCGTGAAAAAACCACCGCGCCGGCCACTCATTGCACCATAGGCAGTAAGTCCGCCATAGGTCTGCAGAGACTGATTCACTGTGTGCTGCAGCAGAAAACTCATACCGGCCAGACCCATTCGTTCATCTGCGGGTAAGGTCAGTGTTTCATAACCCAGGCTTAAGGACCCGTTGTGTGCCGGAAATAATTCCTGTGCCGTAACCGGTGCCTGGATGACACAAAAGACGAGTGTTGTTAGCAGAAAATAACTTTTCCAGTTTTGTTGCATCGGGCCATGTTAGCCGATCATTACTGGCTTTCCAAAAAAAGCGCTGCCCTGTTGCTGGCACCGCATCAAAAAACGCATTCAATCTGCCAGTGTTGTTACAAAACAATACCCGCCATCAAATCTACGATGACACGGTTGTTTTCATTGATGACAACTATGTCACTGTCCACAATCAGACGCACGTAACCTTTTGGTAAGGTTGATAGCTTGTGTTCGAGCTCATGTGGTAAACGCCGCCCTTTCAGCCCTGGCGGTAACTCGCCATTCCTATGCAGTTGTTTCTGCAATCCGGGCGGCAGCTTTTTCTTTTTGGCCAGCCCCGGTGGCAGATCCTTGTGCTTCTTTTTAGGGTACTGCCGACCTTCATAATAGTTTCTGATCAGTGTGCGATCATCATTATCGATTATGACCTGCATGTGAGAGCCATGTCCGCTCAAACCAATACTGGCCGAACGTATCTCGGGGCTCACGACACAGGCATTTAAAATCGCGACGGCAACAATAACCATTCCTGATGCTACAAGCTTTGTCATCAATAATATTCCTTCAGATAATCGATAATGTCATAGGATTCATACATCCATTCGACCGGGGTATCTTCATGTTCAATCCGCAAACAGGGCACCGTCCTGCGGCCCCCGCCTTCAATCAATTCCTGACGCCAGCGCGGATCGGCAAAGATATTGCGCAACTCTATGTCCAGTCCCATATCTTCTATGACCCGCACCACCATCGCGGCGTATGGGCAGGTTGGATAATAATATAGCGCCAATGGCACTGGATCTGGCGTCTTGTTTAGATCTGGATACAACGACATTTTGTCTCCATGTGTTTCCTGTAAGGTATATCGCCTGTATTGCCATTATCTGGATGGCAATTCCTCAGATCAGACTTGTTCCATGCCCTGGCAGCGTTATGTACAAACCCAGGGGATTGTTCACAAACGGGCATTTTCGCGCTTATTCTGTCCAGCCTGCCTTAATAACGCCTTATAACAGGACATTATAATCTTATAACCACACAAACCACGGTAAACTCTGGTATGCTTATATCAGTTTTCAACCCTGTATTTTCTGCTGCCCAACAGCACCCGATTTTCCGGAGCCCATATCATGTCTAAACTCGTTAATCCCCACGGTAGTGATGAACTCAAACCCCTGTTGCTAGAAGGTGCCGCCCATACCAAAGAGCTCGCCCACGCTGCAAACCTGCCCAAAATTTCCATCAGCTCTCGTGAGACGGGTGACCTGATCATGATGGGTATCGGTGGTTTTACCCCGCTGGAGGGTTTTATGACCCATGCCGACTGGGAAGGGGTCTGCGACGGCTACAAGATGGCCAATGGCCTGTTCTGGCCCATCCCGATTACGCTGTCGACCGATAAGGCGACGGCCGACGGCGTCAGCACGGGTTCCGAGGTTGCACTCGTTAGCAGTGAAACCGACGAGATCATCGCCACGATGAAGGTCACGGAAAAATACAGTATCGATAAACAACATGAATGCATGATGGTCTATAAAACGACCGATGCGGCCCACCCCGGTGTCAAGATGGTCATGGACCAGGGCGAAATAAACCTGGCCGGCCCGGTCAAGGTACTGTCACAGGGTGACTTTGCCGAACGTTTTCCGGGTATCTACAAAACACCAGCCGAAACCCGGGCCCAGTTTGCGGACATGGGCTGGACCACGATTGCCGCCTTCCAGACCCGCAACCCGATGCACCGCTCACATGAATATCTGGCCAAGATCGCCATTGAGACCTGTGATGGTGTATTGATTCACTCATTACTTGGCGCACTCAAGCCAGGCGATATCCCGGCCGAGGTTCGCAGTGATGCCATCAACGCCCTGACCGAAAACTATTTTGTCGATAAAACCGTTGTCCATGCCGGTTACCCACTGGATATGCGTTATGCCGGTCCGCGTGAGGCCCTGTTGCATGCGCTATTCCGTCAAAATTATGGCTGTTCACACCTGCTCGTGGGCCGTGACCACGCGGGTGTTGGTGATTATTATGGCCCCTTTGATGCCCATCACATCTTTGATGAAATCCCGGCCGATGCCCTGGAGACCAAGGCCATAAAGATCGACTGGACCTTCTGGTGTTACAAGTGCAACGGCATGGCATCCATGCGCACCTGCCCGCATGGTGGCGAGGACCGTCTGATGGTGTCTGGTACCAAGTTACGCAAGGCACTATCGGAAGGTGAAGAGGTGGCACCGGAATTTTCCCGTCCAGAGGTGCTGGATATTCTGCGCGCCTACTATGCCACTATTAAGGATGAAGACAAGGTTGAAATCAAACTCAGCGGTCATTCTGCCAAATAGCCTCGCGTTATTACGCAGATTTAAACTGCTACCGGATATAAAAAAAGCGGCTTTAAGCCGCTTTTTTTATATCCGCCAATAAATTCCCTAATCCTCTATACCCAGAATCCGCCTTTGAATCGGTGGGCAGGGCACATCGCCATAGGAACAAAATACACAACAATCACCGGGCCTGGGTTTGAGCATGGTTTCACAGGCCGCGCATTCGTAATAATACTGGCAGCTATCGGTGCGCATGGTCAATTTTTCGGCGCGGCCACAGTGCGGGCAGGTCAGCGTTGATTCCAGTTTTATTGTCATGCGTATATCCTGTAATCTTCTTCAAACACTACTATCGGCCGTATCCTGATCTGCTAAATATTCCGTATCAGGATGATCCATAAAACAACCCAGCCTGGGTCTTCATATAAGTTGCTTGATTTAATACAAAATTAATTTGTTATCGCTAATATCCTAGAGCATAACAGCATAATCAAAAATAACGGAGGATTTACCGATGCTCAGATCATTAATCACTACCCTGCTTTTGGTGATATCTAGTATCAGTTATGCTGCAGACCAGCAATTCAAGGATGGCCTGAAGTTGTACCTCAAAGGCGAAATTGAAAATGCCGTGCAGATCTGGAACCAACTGGCTCAGGAAGGTGATGTCCAGTCGCAAAAACAACTCGGGCAATATTACCTGACCGATCACGCCCACCGCGATTATCCGCTGGCCATTAGCTGGTATCGCAAGGCATATGAACAGGGCGATTACGGCGCCATGCAACAGCTGGAAAATGCCGAAGCCATTTACAGTACCTGGCAAACACTCGCCAACGAAATTGGTAAAGAGGCGGCCTATGCAACCATGACCTTCAGGGAACATCTAAGTGAAGGTGATAACACCTATTGCGGTTTTGTTGTCGAAGTTAAAACCAAGGTGGTTTTGGTTCAAACGGCGACCCAGCCACGCTGGTTTAAAAAAGACAATCTTTATGCGCCGGGTATCAAGCGCTGTAACTAGCGCTAGCTAAGTTCCAACTTTAGCAGACAACCGAGCAATTCCAGTCTGCCACGCTAAAAGTGCTGGTTCAAAACGGCTACTTTACTGAATCAGAATATACAGGGCCATGTTACCGCGTTGTATGTTCATGAGAATACTGCGCTCGGAACGTTTGATGGCCTGCTCCATCTGATCAAAATTGCCGATCGGTTGTTTGTTGATTGCGGTCACAATATCACCCGGGCGCAGATTGTATTGCCAGGCCGGACTCCCGGGTTCAACCTCGACAACCAGAACACCACGCAGCGGATCGTTTCTACCCAGCTCCTGTTTTTCAGTGAGCACAAACGCGGCACCACTCAGACGTCTTGAGAAGGTCCTGCCATCACGCCGAACCTGCTTGACCTCGGCAATGATGGCCGTCAGCGTCTGATATTCACCATTACGCAATACCTTTAATTGCACCTGCTCATTCACACGAATCAAACCGAGGATATTTCTTAGATCGGCAATGTCATCAACCGGACGGCCATCGACCTCGGTCACAACATCCCCGACATCCAGGCCCGCCTGCTGCGCCGGTGAACCAGCCGCAATCTGGGTAATAACAACGCCACTGTGTTTACTGATACCAAAGGCCCGCACCAGTTCGGGTGTTAAGGCCTGCACCGAAATACCGAGCCGGCCACGCCTTACCTCACCAAATTCGACCAGCTGCTGCATAATCTTCTGTGCCATATTGACCGGGATAGCAAAACCGATGCCGACATTACCACCACCCGGGGCAATAATGGCCGTGTTCATGCCGACCAGTCGACCGTTCAGATCAACCAGCGCGCCACCAGAATTGCCGGGGTTGATTGAGGCGTCGGTCTGAATAAAATCCTCGTAACCTTCAATGCCGAGACCACTACGCCCGAGCGCACTGACTATCCCGGAAGTGACGGTCTGGCCCAGACCAAAAGGATTACCGATTGCCACAACAAAATCACCCACCTGCAGTTGATCCGAGTTCGCCAGTGGCATAGCCGTCAAATCGTCTGCCGGGATCCGAATGACGGCAATATCAGACTCGGGATCTGAGCCGATAAAACTGGCCGGCAGCGTACGGCCATCACTGAGTGTCACGCTGATTTCATCGGCCTTGTCGATAACATGGTGGTTGGTGATCACAAGCCCTTCTGCGGCATCGACTATAATGCCGGAGCCAAGACTCTGTGGTTCAACACGTTGCTGACGGCGCTGCGAATCACCGAAAAAAAAACGGAAAACCGGATCCCGCAATAGCGGGTTATCCTGTTGATGCATATAGGCACGCGTAGCGATATTCACTACGGCCGGGGTGGCCCGCTTCAGCATCGGTGCCAGTGTGGGTAATTTCTGCCCCTGGGAATCGCTTATGGGTAAGCCGGCATGGACCGGGGATAACAAAAACAACACCAGAAGCAGGCCGCAGACTATGCCGAGTCGCCCACCCAAGGACGGGGACCCCTCTATTTTATATCTCATGTTACGCCACCAACCACAGATTAATTACGTTTATTGCTCAGGCGCTATTCACCGTAATCTGGCGCCGCCCACCGGGCCGGCTTTTAGGCAGGCTAATCATCAGCACACCTTTGTGATAACGGGCCCGGGCCTGATCATCATCGACACTGACAGGCAGGGCAATCAGGCGCTCAAAACGACCATAGGCACATTCCATAATATGATAGTTGCCATCACTGTGCTCCTTACGCAGTCGCTTCTCGCCACGCACGAGCAAATGATCATCAATCACGCTGATATCAAAATCATCACCCTCCATGCCGGGCACCTCCAGGCTGACCTCTAGGGTGTCGTCGGTTTCACGTAACTCGGCGGCCACGAGCCCCCACCGTGATGCCCGTTGTATGATCCGGTCTTCGTGTGATTCATCGCTTCGATGTACCGGGTTAAAACGGGTCACAGCCTGGGCGGCACGATCACGTAAATGTTGCCAGCCCTCGACCAGGTTGTCGCGCACCTGTCCGAGACCCCGGCGCATCGTTTGCAGCGTACTCATAAACTCACTCCTGTGTCTGTTTACAGTTAACCATCGCTCGCACAATCAGCATTCAACCGTGATCTTGCGTGCCTGAACCTTCTCCTGTTTGGGGATAACAATCTCCAGTACACCGTTCTGGCCCCTGGCAGAAATACCCTCGGCATCGGCCGTATCGGGCAGGGCAAAGCTGCGATAAAAGCTGCCGCGTGAACGTTCGATACGCTTATAACCTTCATGTTCCTCGCTACTCTCACTCTTGCGCTCACCACGGATGCTCAGCACACCTTTTTCCATCGCCACCTCGATATCCCCGGCATCAACACCCGGCACATCGACATAAATGACAAAACGCCGCTCCTCTTCCTTGACATCAACGGCCGGAACCCAGTCACTGGTCACGACTTCGGTATCATGCTCACCCCTGGTCAGACCATAACGGCGGCCAAACATCGTGTTCATTTCACGCTGGAACTCATTAAGGAGATTCCATGGTTCATAACGTGTAATAGCCATCTTTAAATCCTCCTGTATTCTGTTGGTGATAGTTTTAAAATGGGTATCTGTTTGTGCAATTTCAATACCTCAGCCATGCTGGGTACATCACTCGGTAGCAGCAGCAAAAATATTCATGTTTTTTATAAAAAACACTAGATATTGTGTTTCGAAAAATCCCTGCTGAGTCTTTGTTTATTCAGGAAAAATTAGTCAGGGCTTCAATCAGGTATTATTAACTAATTGATTTATATGTGATATTGTTTCTGTGACAACAGGCCCCTGGCTGTTGACAGGGACGGTTTTAGATCATAATCTCCTGTCGGACAGGCACAAGATATAGTGTCCGTCCTGTTCCTCGCCCAGCCGCTCCAGGCCTGTGTTTCGGGGCCGGGGCAACATTGATGGAATAATAATAAGCCTAAAGGGGAAAAACCGAATTATGAAAAGCGCGCCTATTCACGTTGTATCCAATGCCACCGCCGAGATCCCGTTTCAGGAAGCCTCGATGGATATCTGGGACAAAAAATACCGTCTGAAAAGTAAAACCGGTGACATCATCGACCATGATATCGATGACACCTATCAGCGTGTTGCCCGGGCATTGGCCGATGTCGAGGAAACAGCGGACAAACGTGAATTCTGGCATAAGGAATTTCTCTGGGCCCTGCGCCACGGCGCTATCCCGGCTGGTCGCATCACCTCAAACGCCGGCGCTCAGTCACATAAACCGGCCACCTCAACCATTAACTGCACGGTCTCCGGCACGATCGAAGACTCTATGGATGGCATTCTGGACAAGGTTCACGAGGCTGGCCTGACGCTCAAAGCCGGCTGTGGTATCGGTTATGAGTTCTCGACCCTGCGCCCCAAAGGTGGTTATGTCTCGGGCGCCGGGGCCTATACCTCAGGCCCACTGTCATTCATGGATATCTATGACAAGATGTGTTTCACCGTCTCATCGGCCGGTGGCCGCCGCGGCGCCCAGATGGGTACCTTCGATATCGGCCACCCGGACGTCATCGATTTTATCAAGGCCAAACGTGAGGATGGTCGTCTGCGCCAGTTCAACCTGTCCCTGTTGATTACGCGTGAATTCATGGAGGCCGTTAAAAAAGACAGCCAGTGGCAACTGGCCTTTCCGGTCAAACGCAACGAGGCCGAAGGCCTGAACCTGCATGATCCGCAACAGATTGTCTGGCGCGAATGGCCGACCGATGGCGCCTACCTGCGTAATGGTGATGGCCTGGTCGCCTGCAAGGTTGAGCGTGCCATTCCGGCCCGCCGCCTGTGGGATGTCATCATGGCATCAACCTATGATTTTGCCGAGCCGGGTTTTATCCTGATCGACAAGGTCAACGAAATGAATAATAACTGGTTCTGCGAAAATATTCGTGCCACCAACCCCTGCGGTGAACAGCCTTTGCCACCTTATGGCTCCTGCCTGCTCGGCTCGATTAACCTGACCAAGTTTGTCCGTGACCCATTCACGGCCCAGGCCCGGTTTGACTGGGAAGAATACCGCAAAACCGTCGCTATTTTTACACGCATGCTCGATAATGTCGTTGAAATCAATGGCTTACCACTCGGCCAGCAGCGCGGCGAGATCATGAGCAAACGTCGTCATGGCATGGGTTATCTGGGCCTGGGCTCAACAATGACGATGTTACGTATGCAATACGGTAACACGGATTCCCTCGAATTCACCGAGCAGGTTACGCGCGAGATGGCCCATGTCGGCTGGCAGGTGGCCCTGGACCTGGCCAAAGAAAAAGGCCCGGCACCCATCCTGGAACAGGATTTTGCGGTTAATGCGGCCATGTTACGTAAAAGCCCCGAGATGTTGCGTGATGGTTTCAAGATTGGTGACAACGTCAAAGGCAAGGTATTACATGCCAAATACAGTCACTACATGCAAAACCTGGCCGCCATCGACCCACAACTGGTTGAAGAGCTGAGTCAGGTCGGTGCCCGCTTCACCCACCATACATCGATTGCGCCAACCGGCACTATCTCGTTATCACTGGCAAATAATGCCAGCAATGGTATCGAGCCCAGCTTTGCCCACCACTACTTCCGTAATGTCATCCGCGAAGGCAAGAAGAGCAAGGAAAAGGTTGATGTTTTTTCTTTTGAAATGCTGGCCTACCGGACGCTGATTAACAGCAAGGCCCAGCCTTTCTCGGATAACCCGGATGAACAACTGCCGGATTATTTTATTGCAGCAGATGATATATCACCGAAGGAACATGTTGATGTGCAGGCGGCTGCCCAGAAATGGATCGACTCATCCATATCCAAAACCGCCAATGTGCCGACTGATTATCCCTATGAGGATTTCAAGGACATCTATATGTATGCCTATGATCAGGGTTTGAAAGGCTGCACCACCTTCCGCTTTAATCCTGAAGCCTTTCAGGGGGTGTTGGTCAAGGAACAGGATCTGGCCGATACCACTTACCGCTTCACGCTTGATGATGGCAGCATCGTTGAAGCCAAGGGTAATGAAGAAATAGAATACGATGGTGAAATACATACCGCCGCCAATCTTTATGACGCCCTGAAAGAAGGTTATTACGGTAAATTTTAAGGCCGTTTTGATATCGAATTGAAAATGATGCCGGATATCGACATCCGCACGACAGAATTAAGGAGCTCCACATGGCTATCAAGATAGATCACAAAATCGTCGACTACAGCGTCGCCAAAGACGATGAAACCACTGCGGCAGCGGTGGTAGCCGATAAAAAGGCCGAGGAATTTCAGACCACGGGCAATATTATCCATATGCACGAAAAACTCGAGCGCCCGGATATGCTGCTCGGCTCCACTTACAAAATCAAAACACCGCTGACCGAACACGCGCTGTATGTCACTATCAATGACGTAATACTCAACCAGGGCACTGAACATGAATTGCGGCGGCCATTCGAGGTTTTCATCAATTCGAAAAACATGGATCACTTTCAGTGGATTGTTGCCCTGACACGAATCATATCTGCCGTATTTCGCAAGGGCGGTGATGTCACTTTCCTGGTTGAAGAACTGCGTTCGGTTTTTGATCCGCGCGGTGGTTACTTCAAAAAGGGTGGTAAATTTATGCCATCACTGGTTGCAGAAATTGGTGATGCCATAGAAAACCACCTGCGCATGATTGGTATGATCAAGGATGATAGCCTGGATGAACATCAGCAAAAATTAATGGCTGAAAAACGTGCTGAATTTGAAAAACACAACCAGAGTTCTGCTGTTGATGATTCGAGTGAGAGCGCTTTCCCTGCCGGCTCTCAGCTATGCATCAAGTGTAATACCAAGGCCATGATCAAGATGGACGGCTGCCTGACCTGTCTCAACTGCGGTGATTCTAAATGCGGATAAAACAATAATACGCTCGGAAGTACCCCCATTATACGGGCCTTAGAGCCCGTTTTTTTATCCAGGCGAAGAGACCCCTCGCTCCCCAGATTGATTATATACATAAGGATCATGTTATCTCTGGTATTATCTACAGCTTTTAATTACGGAACACTCTAATGGCCAGCCATAATTTTTCCAGCCTGCCCCTGTCTGGCCCACAAATAACTAATCTCGATGCCCTGGGCTACAGACAGATGACGCCGGTCCAGGCCCAGGCCTTGCCGCACATTTTAAATGGTAAAGATCTGATCGCCAGGGCAAAAACCGGGAGTGGAAAAACGGCTGCTTTTGGTATCGGTTTGATACATCTACTCAAACCACAATTGCGCGCGGTTCAGGCATTAATTATATGTCCTACCCGTGAACTAGCCGACCAGGTTGGTAATGAGATACGCAAACTATCCCGCTACGTTGCCAATATCAGGCTGGTGATGCTATGTGGTGGCAAACCGTTCAGGCCACAACAAAACACTCTTGAACATGGTGCGCATATTGTTGTTGGTACTCCAGGTCGCATACAGGACCATTTAGATAAGGCAACCCTGAGTCTTGACCACATAAATATACTGGTACTGGATGAAGCCGACCGGATGCTGGACATGGGCTTTATTGATGTTATCAACAAGATTATTGCAAAAACGCCAAAGTCACGCCAAACCTTGCTCTTTTCTGCGACCTACCCTGACACAATCCAGCAGATGTGCCGCAGCATATTGCGCAAACCTGTAACCGTGACACTTGAGTCTGAGCACAAACCCGGAATTATAGAACAACTGTTCTATCAGGTAAAAAAACATGAGCGTAATAACGCCCTGCTGGCCTTATTTGAGCATTATAAACCGTTATCCACCGTTGTTTTTTGTCACACTAAAAAACAATGTGATGAGGTTGCGCTGTTTCTGAATAATCATCGGGTCCAGGCAATGGCCATTCATGGTGACCTGGATCAGCGCCAGCGTGACCAGGTTCTGGTTCAATTTTCCAATCATAGCTGTCCGGTACTGGTCGCAACCGATGTCGCTGCCCGTGGCCTTGACATAAAGGCTTTACAGGCAGTTATAAATTTTGAATTACCCCGTGATGCCGACGTTTATATTCATCGTATTGGCCGTACCGGTCGCGCAGGAAACAGCGGCCTTGGTTTATCTCTTTTTACTGAAGCCGAACAGGTTCGCCTTAACGCCATAGAACAATATCAAAAAAAACCGTGTATTTGCGATGTACCGGCCTCACTCGATCGCGATTCTGATTTTATACTGCAATCGCCCATGCAAACGATCCGGATCGATGCCGGGCGTAAAAATAAAATTCGTCCTGGTGATATTCTTGGTGCATTAACCGGTGATGCCGGTTTACATAGTGACCTAGTGGGAAAAATTGATATTTTTGATAATTTCAGCTACGTCGCTATAAATCGCAGCGCTATCAGTCAGGCGCTGCGTTACCTAAGTAATGGCAAAATCAAAGCACGTAGTGTTCGTGCATATAAAATCCACTCATAGATTTAATTTATTGCCCCGCCACACTATATATCTCGATTTATTGTCGATAGTTGCTAAAGAAATCATTATATTGCGCAAATGCCTCTTGATTTTATAGTCGTTTTACTCCTTAATGAAATCATGCTGGTATTTTAGTTAAAAAAGCATTTGTATATTACTCGCGTAACATAACTAAAATTGTAGTTTTGAAAACTAGTATGGAGCCGCTACAGGTCTGTCTCTCAAGGATTGAGAAACTAAGCAGACTCTCAAGCGATAACTCATAATTAGCAAAATATTATCGTGAACAACATTAATAACTGGAGAAACCTATGCCTAAAGCCAAAACGAAGCCTCTCATTAAAAGTACGGCACTTGATAAATCTATTGGCAATGCCATCGATATATTAACTGTTGCGTCTAATAGTGGCGCTAAGGCCGTTGCAGCACGCAGCAAAGATGCAAAAAAACTTTTAGCTGAAACCAAGCGTCAGGCAAAAAAGAAGGCTACCCTGGCAAAACGTAAAAAAACGACCGCCGCCAGATTAAAGAAAAATCCCGATGCTGCAACCCGCAAGCTATTAAAAACCACAGAAAAAGAACTGGCCGCCATTCAGAAAGCCAACACAAAAAGCAGGGCAGAAAAAGCAGCTAATGCTGCAGAACTAGCGGAACTCAAGGCTGGCTTAAAAAAAGCAGTGGCATATATCAAGGTCATTGAAAAGGCCGATAGAGCCCTGAACAAACCCAAGCGGAAAAAAAGGAAATAACCTGAATGATATTCATGCACCTTGCGCTCCTGCTAACACGGACAGCGCAACGTGCATGAATAATCAGCCTGGCGCTTGTTTGACCCGAAACCGCTGCTCACAGCGTTACATCTCATACTCAAGCGGCACCCATGCCGGCGTAACTCCAGTGGTAACGCGCCTTCGCTAGAACTGCTAACCTTTTGAATCTGTTAGGATTGCCTCCTTTAACATGGCTTTTAGTGTCGTTTTTTGCTATAATTGAATCTGTCTTGTAAGCGATACCGTCGGTGCAGGGACCCCAGGCGGCCTAATATGGTGAGAGTGAAATATGGCTATTCAACAGAAACCTGTAGTGGGCAATTGGTATGTTAATCTAACCGGACAGCTGCTAAAAATCTGCGCTGTCAGTTATGATGCCGGGGAAATATCTAAAGTCGTCATTGAGTTCCTGAGTGGTAAAAAACTGATCCTGGACCTCGAAAAATGGTATCTGCTAGATCTGGAAACCTATATCTATAAATCCTCCAGTCTGGCCAATTAAAACAACTGAACCTGACTAAAAAAGGGGCGTATCTAATGATACGCCCCTTTTTATTTAGCCTTATAATAAAGCTCTTTAGTATTTATTCAAATAATTCAATCACATAGGGCGTGGCTAATAAGGCGATGAGTGCAGCGGCAACATAATCCCTGTCCACACCGTAACTCGCCACCATGGCTTCGGGCAGATTGGCTACAATAGCCAGTATCGCCGCCGCCACCATAACAACGGCGCGTCGGCGCGCCACCAGACCACTGAATACCAACGCCGCTAAAGCCACCAGCAGGTAGTTGGCATCAAAACCCAGACGCCCAATCATGCTATCTGACAGATTCACTGAGAGGCTGCCAAAAACGACCGCAAAAAATAGTAGTATTTTCATACTGCGTATACCTGAATCAGTAAACGGCCCCTATCCATGCCAGCCGGGTCTTATTCAAGAAACGTTGCTAATAGATTGTTATATATTGATTATTTTTTATGACAATCGTTCAAGCAAAACCCCGAGGCTAGCTCCATAAGCTACTATCGGCCCAGGGCTTTTTTTCTGAACCTGTTGTTAAGGCCTGGAAATAACCTGGCCATCGATAACCACTACAGTTACCGGAGCTAATGACTGGCCAATACAGGGGCCTGAGACACAATAACCATCCACTATACGGAACATCGCATCATGTCCGCTGCACTGTATATAAGAACCACTGTCATCAAGAAACTGATCAGGAAGCCAGTTAAGTGTCTGCCCGGTATGTGGGCAGCTGTTTCTATAGGCGAAGACTCTCTGGCCCTGGCGAATTAAGAAAATTTCGAGTTTTTCAGAAACCGGGAAGGCACGCCCTGCTCCATCATGTAAATCCAGCAAATTGCAGATTTTCATGCCTGAAAGCAGCGTATTAGTGGTTAATTAGATGATTTTGTTCCAGGCTGGCGCGTAGCCCGCTATCAAGATCCGGGTATTGCAATTCGATATCAAGCTCATGCAGCATATTAAGATTATCGACCTTCTTTGACTCATTGAGAAAATCCAGCATGGCCGGTGAAAAGCTAGCCTGGGCCTGACTCCAGGTCAGTGTCTGTGGACGCTGCAGGCCGCTCAAATCCGCAACCCGATTAAAATACTGAGTAGTCGTCTCTGGATGACCGTCACTGACATTATAGACCTGCCAGCCCTTGGCTCTTAACCCGGCAACAATACATACACGAGCCAGGTCATCGACATGGATACGATTAGAATAAGGCGCCTCATCATTATTCAGCACCGGACGGCCCTTGCGCAGATCATCAATCGGTAAACGGCCCGGCCCATAAATGGCGGCTACACGCAAAATAGAAACCGGTATTCCCACTTCATCATGGAGTTGTTTCAATCGATTTTCAGCTGCCATACGTCGACTGCCACGCGGTGATAGCGGCGCGGGGAAACTGTCTTCGGTCACCCAGGCACCGCGACAATCGCCATAAACACCGGTACTGCTCAAATAAACTATGGCCTGTGGCCGCTGATTTTCGAGGGTTTTGATAAACGTCGCTATGCGGGCATCATCATGAGGACCCGACGACGGCGGTGGCATACAATAAAATACCAGTGCCTCGTCCAGTGACCAGAGTCGTTTGGGTAATGGCTGGTCAAAATCAACCTGATGTACATGAACCCCAAGTTGTTCCAGCTCATCAACCCTGTCTTTACTCCGCACGAGGCCATGAACCTCGGCACCGGACTCAAGGCAGCGTTTTGCCACCCGAAGCCCCGTATAACCGCAGCCGATTATGATGACACGTTGTTTGGGGTTTATCTCCATCGTGAAATCGACGACAATCTCTGCTTTGGGGATAAAACATTATATAGAGTAAACGATGAGTTTCAAAGTCACGATTATACCCAGCGGCCTGGAGCTGGAAGCTGAAAACGGTGAATCCATTCTGGATGCCGCTCTGAGACATGGGATTAACCTGCATTATGGCTGCCGCAATGCCGTATGTGGCGTCTGTAAGGGCCACCTGGTGCAGGGTACGGTCGATTATCACGGTTATGAGACGCCCGGACTCAGTGAAGATGATCGACGCCAGTCACTGGCGCTGTTCTGCCGAGCCATTCCAACATCGGATGTGCTCATTGAGGCCGAACACGTTGTCAGCCCGGAGTCTATAACAATCAAGAGCTTAGCTGCGCGCGTCGATAAAATAGAACGATTGGCAAACGATGTTATGCGCCTGAAACTGAAGCCATGTGACAACCAGAGGCTGGAATTCCTTGCTGGCCAGTATATCGATATCCTGCTTCAGGATGGCCGGCGCCGCAGTTTTTCTATTGCCAATGCCCCTCATGAAGAGGACATCATTGAACTGCATATTCGCCATAACAAAGATGGCGACTATACCCACTATATTTTTAATGAAATGCAGGAACAGGAAGAGCTGCGCATCGAAGGGCCTTTTGGCAGCTTTTATTTTCGCGAAGACTCCCACCACCCCATTATTCTAATGGCCGGAGGCACCGGTTTTGGTCCCATTAAGGCCATCATAGAACACGCCTTGGCCGAAGGTGTAGCCAGACCAATGTATTTGTACCGCGGTGTACGTAACTCTGGCGATCTTTATATGGATGAACTGATTGCTTCATGGTTGCAATGCTCCAATCTGAGTTATATCCCGGTGTTATCGGCTAGCCGAGATACAGACAACTGGACGGGCCGCACCGGCCTTGTTCATCAAGCCGTGGCATCAGACTTTAAAGATCTCCGTAACTATGAGGTTTATAGTTGTGGTCCTCCTGCCATGGTTGAAGCGGGTCGTGAGGCCTTGCTGGCACGCGGCCTTCCGGGCGACCGTTATTATTGCGACGCCTTTGAAAAGGCTACCGATTAGGCCTGAAGCAGAAAACTCATCATGTTATTTGTCCGCAATGCCGTGATACTTTTCCTGGGCAGGCAACACCGGCGGCGCGGATGAACTGGCAAGCTGCATTCCCTGGCGATAATATGTGAGTGCCTGCTCATTATCACCCTGCTGCTCCATGAGCCGCGCCAGTTCGGCACAGGTCTCAGACTGTACTTCCAGCGCCAGACTGGTCTCCAGATATTGCCGCGCCTGTGCCCACAGTTTATTGCGGAAACATAAACGTCCCAGTGTTAGCAACAATACGGCATCATGGCTGTGTGATGTTAACCAGCCTTCGGCATAACGAATTTGCCGCCCAATATCTGCGCCCTGCAATAATCCATAAGCGCGTACAAAACGTTCATCCCAGCTTCGATTTAATGCCTGATTTAGCAGAACCTCAGCCTCCACCCCCTGACCATGCCTCATTAGCCCCTGAATATAGGCCAGTAACACCGTGGCATTATGACGTATCGATTTACTACTGCGTTGCCATGTTTCATTTAACACGCGCAGCTCCTTGTCTTCAGACGCTGTCTTTAATAACGCCGCCTGTGCCATAACCTCAAGCTGCTCAGCCCTGTCACTTTTAATGAGCTTACGTTTGTACATAACCGGCAGCAATTCCAGCAAATGTTCCCAGTCATGCAACTCGACATAAAGCCGCATTAATAATTTCAGGACCGTGGCATGTTTGGGCGCCTGCTGGCGTAAATGTGTCAGCGTTGCCAGGGCCTGCTCCATCTGCCCCTGATTGAGTTGCAACTCGGCCTGGGTCAGGCCAATGGCCAGATCGGCTTTAGGCATCGCCTTATGTGCCTGTTGTAAATAATAATCACGGCGCTCGTCTTTGCTCTGCTTCTGGGCTGCACGGGCAGCCGCAAGATAGTTGAGCAGCGGTGTCTGACTATTGTTTACATGACGAATCAGTTGTTTCTCGGCTTTGCCCCAATCACCCTTGGCCAACTCAAGCAGGCCGTTGGTCAATGCCACATTGGCATGATTAGTTCGTCGCTGATTTTGCCAGCGCCGTAGACGCAGCGGCATACGTCGGGTATTAATAAATAAACGCAGTACTATATAAATAGCAATAAATGCCATGCCTATAACAAACACGGCCAGTACCAGGCTGGTTTCCAGCACCCAGTCACGATAATTGATTACCAGATAACCAGGGTCATCGCGGGCAAAAACAGCTAATGTGACAGCTGCGATAAGTACAACAATTGCTATAAACAGCAACCTCATTGTGTCTGACCTACCGTATCGGCAGCGGTACTGGTATCGGCATGATTTAACGGGGCGGCTTTATCCTCTATTGTCGACGTAGCTTCCGGGCCAGCTTTTTTTAATGGTTTTTTGCTGGTTTCAGGTAACTGTTCTGTTGGCTGTTGATCCAGGCTTATATTTTTAAGTGCCTGTAGCGACTTCCCCAGCGTAGGTAGCTTAATATCAATTTCAATGCTATCCAGTTGTTGTAATGACTCCAGCATCGTTTTCACGGCGTCGCTCTGTGTATCAAAATAACGTTGTAGCCAGCCATTCACATCCGCCAATGCCTGATGATAAAGTGCATCATCATAACGCAACAGGGCATAACGAGCCGCTTCAAGCTTCAGAGCCAGATTTTGATACAAATAAATACCCTGTTCCGGCGCAGTTATGGCAACACTCTTATCATCAACACGGCGCACCGTCACCAAACTTTTCAAAGATAACCAGACATCACTTAAAAACTCTGACCAGCCTTTTTTATCACCGCCTGCCTGTTCAGACACCGGCAGGTCTTTGCTGTCATTTGTTAATACACGATTATGCAAGGGCAGTTGTTCCAGTTGCCCTTGCATACTGGCCAATGTTAAGGATATCCCACTGGTATCTATGCGCGGCAAAAGCTTGAGAAGCGTAATTTCCTCGCTAAGCTGGCGCCGCACGGGCAATAAGCGTGGATCATGCATGAGCTGTATGCGTTGGTCAGCCAGTATCAATGCCCGGGTTGCTGTATCAATATCACGCGCGAGCTGTAGACGGTGACTCGCAATTCGAATCAGATATTCTGCCTCACCTAATAACCAGCTCGGATCCCGTGACTGGCTCAGTTGTTTACGAATATCAGCCAGCGCAATATCCTGCTGCTGCTGAAAAGACTGCCATTGTGATTGTTGCGTCTGCTCAGCCGTACTTAACTGCTGTTGCATAGCCGTAACATCTGCTTGCATGCTACTGAGCTGCTGCTGCGTCTGCGTCACAGACTGCTGCAAAACCAGGGTGCTGGCTAAATCATGCTGCCATAACCAGTACACGCCGAACACAGCGGCGCTAGCTGTTACTAAGGCTAAACCTGTAACCCAGTGGCCCACCCTTGATAGGCGCTGTTTGTGCTTGTGCTGAGCAGCGGTTTTTTTTACTGTATCACCAGCATTGGTTGAACCAAGGCTCTGGCCGGATGTATTTGGCCTGGATCCATGTTGTTTCTTTTTTAATATAGAGCCCGGATCTTCATTTGCGGGACCTTTGCCAGCGTCATTACCACCATTTTTACTGGCATCTTGCTGGCCAGACTGTGGTTTATCTTGTTCCGTCATGTTCATTCCCCGCACCAATCTTTGTCCCACTTTTCACACAACACTGTTGTACGGCCTCAACCAGACCCTGGCTATTGGCCTCGGTAGCAACACAATAATGATGAAAACCCAGATCTTTTGCCAGCACTGCACAACGCTGACTGATCACGGCCAGTGGTGTTTTCAATAACCAGTTGCGCTCAGTCGTGCCGGCAATAGCGTAAAGGTTTTGCAAACTTTCATTGCTGGCAACAACAATGGCATTGATTCGCTGCAGTCGACCATCGCTGCGTAGCTTATGCAGATCAGTGTCCGGACAACGGCGCTGATACACCTCGGCATAATCTACCCGGGCTCCACGCCGCCTTAACTCAGATGCCAGCTTTTCCCGGCCACCCAAACCACGGAAGATAACAATACGCTTATCCTGTACCTGTTGCATAACCGGTAAGGCCAGCAAGGCCTCACTATTAAAGTCGCGCGCCGGACAAATGTCTGCACTTAAACCCATTCGGCTCAATGCCTGAGCGGAATTCTGGCCGACGACCGCGAGCTGTAAATTCTCCGGCCACCGCCCCAGCTGGCGCCGGACACAGGCGTCAGCCTGTTCAACGGCATTGGCGCTGATAAAAATGGCAATATCAATAGCAGTCAGCTGCTGGATAAGTATTGCTGCAGCACGAGCAGCGTCATGACTTTCCGGAAGCGGGACAATCTCCAGCACAGGTAAGTGCAGGACCTCACCACCGCCCGCTGTAATCAAGGCGCTGAGTTCTTCAGCCTGATGTCTTGGTCTCGTCACCAGTACCGTAATATTATTCAGACCTCTTGTAGCGTCAGCTGGCATAAACCTCTTTCAGAATAACATCAGCGCCACGTGACAACAGATCATCTGCCAGTGCCACACCCATCACTTCAGCATCTTTGATCAAACCTGCAACTTCACCACTAATGATTTTACTGCCATCTATACGGCCGACCAGCCCGCGCACAATTAGCTGACCATTTTCCAGCGTTGCATGGCCCGCTATTGGCACCTGACAACCGCCTTCAAGACGGTGATTCAGCGCCCGTTCTGCGGCCACACAAATCTGGGTATCGTCATCATTCAGGACCTGTAGCAGCTTATTGACTTCGTCATCGTCACTGCGACATTCAACCCCTACGGCCCCCTGGCCAATGGCCGGAAGGCAAATCGTGGTATCAAGCATCTCGGTTATACGTTCAGCCATACCCAGGCGAATCAAACCCGCGCTGGCGAGGATGATGGCGTCAAAATGGCCTTCATCGAGTTTCTTCAGACGGGTGCCGACATTACCACGTAAATCCAGAATTTCCAGATCGGGGCGCTGGCGCAGTAGTTGTACCTGGCGGCGCAGACTGGATGTGCCAACCCGGGCACCCTGTGGCAAATCGGCAAAACAATGAAACCGGTTTGAAACAAAGGCATCGCGCGGTTCTTCACGCGCGAGAATAACGGCCAGATGCAGACCTGGGGGCAACTCAACCGGCACATCTTTCATCGAATGCACTGCAATATCGGCACGGCCATCAAACATACTCTGCTCAAGCTCCTTGACGAACAGGCCTTTACCGCCAATTTTGGCTAATGGTGTATCGAGGATCTTGTCGCCCTGGGTCGACATAGTCAACAATTCCACTGTGAGCCCTGGATGTGCCTGCTGCAGACAGCTGCGTACATGTTCTGCCTGCCACAGGGCCAGTGGGCTCTTACGTGTTGCGATACGGATCAGATTGTTTGTCATATACTGCCTGAAGCTATTCTGGTTGCTCGGGTCGGTTACAGCGCTCCGATAGTGCAGACATTCTACCGGCTAATGCCATAATTCGCTATTGAACCTCTTAGAATAATATGGGCAATATTAATGCTTGTGGCCAGGAATTCTGGATGGATAAACAGCAAACCGGTATCAGGATAGGCGCCCTGTCTGTCGCAGTAATTTCCTGATGCTAGCCACATGGCGGCGGCTGATTTCGAGCGGCTCATCCACACCGCTAAGGACAGCGGCAAAACCACCGTCGAGCGTCTTTTCAAGTCCAGTCAAACGCTGTCTGGCTACGAGGGCATTGCGGTGAATACGGATAAATTGATCCGCAAATTCCTGTTCCAGCACCTTTAGCGGCTCATCTAACAATAATTCGCCACCCTCATGCCAGACGCTGACATATTTCTGATCAGCCTGAAAATAACTAATATCACTGACAGCGATCAGTTCCAGGCGATCGCCATTGCGTATACACAGGTGGGTGCGCGCTGTTGTCGACCCGCTGTCTTTTTGTACCGCGACAATCTGGGCACGATTTAAATGTGTGGCCCTGTCCAGGGCCTGTTCCAGCCGTTCCCGGCGAATAGGCTTAAGCAGATAATCCACGGCCTGGGCCTCGAACGCTGCCAATGCATGTTCACCAAAGGCCGTTGTAAATATCACCGCTGGTGCCTGTTTGCCACCATCCTGGGCCAGCAGGTGCATCGCAACCTCGAGACCATCCATACCCGGCATCCGGATATCCAGTAGGACAATATCCGGCGTCAAGTCATGGCAGAAATGCAGGGCTTCTCGGCCATTCGCCGCCAGCGCCACGACCTCGATATTTTCCATCTCATCCAGCATGAACTGTAAACGTTGACGTGCCGGCTCCTCATCATCAACAATCAGTATTTTCATATAAGCCCCTCTAAAACCTCCCTGTTAATGAGTTTCCTATTCGTGAATCGGAATAATCAATGTTGCTATAAACTGGTCTTTATCACGCTGTATGCTTAAGCCACCCTGTCCTTCATACAGGGCCTCCATGCGATCGCGAATGTTTTGCAGGGCCATCTGGTGACTAATCCGGCTGGACTTCGCCAATGCCGGTGGTAACGGGTTGGTGACACTCAGGTGGAATCGCCTTGCCTCAATCAGGCTGCTTATCCGGATCGTCCCGCCCTCCGCTCGTGGCTCAATGCCATGGTATATAGCATTTTCCAGCAATGGCTGTAGAGAGAGGGTGGGCACTTTGATTTTTTCAATCGGGGCATTGATATACCAGTCGATCGACAATCTTTGACCCAGCCTGCCTTGCTCAATATTCAGGTAGCGACGACACAATTGCAGCTCATCTTCCAGCGATACCTCATTATCATCGGCCTGTAATGAGGCCCGAAACAGGTCGGCCAGATCTTCGACCATTTCTTCGGCCCGGGCGGGCTGGCTGCGTGTCAGGCTGGCAATGGTGTTCATGCTGTTAAACAGAAAATGAGGTCGAATACGAGCCTGCAGGGCCTGGACGCGTGCCTGTGCCCGGGCCTCAATTGACTCTTGTAGCTGGTGCTGGACATAAAAATAACGTAAGGCCACGCTGGCAATGATGGCGCTGACAGCCAGATTGCGTAGCAAAAACTCTATATGCCAGCTGGTTGGCAATAAGCTATCCAGCGCAAATCCCCGGCTAATAATAAAGCTGGCTTCGCTGATGATTAATGTCAGCATTAGCACCACAGCAAAACAGACACTGGCGACAGTAAAATCACTATAACGCTGGAGTAGCGGACGTAACAGGCACAACAGGGCACAATTGCTCAGCGCTACCCACTGTATAAAAAGTGAAATCAGACTAAGCTGGGTCCAGCGTTCGCCCTGGACCACCTGCGGGCCCAGTGCCAGGACAAATGACAACAACTGCGCTAACACCACCACCACAAAAAGCATGCGGACCGTGCAAAAATCCGGTATAAAAATTTTCTGCTTGGTTTGTTGCCCAGACATCACCCTGTCTCGTCTCACTAAAAAACAAGTTCACACAACATGTTATCGGCCCTGACGGGCTAATCTTCATGTGCTGCCAGCAGCAGGGAGGGCTGTTCAGCCTGGGTTCATCTGAGTACATCTAAGCTATCCTTAACATCTAACTGGAGGACAGCATGATGACAACAAAAAAACCTCTGAGCAGCCACTGGTTATTGTTCACCCTGCTGCTAGGCAGCAGCGTGGCAACCCAGGCAGCGGCCTATCATCACTCCGTGGATTACCGGACCACAGCACACAAGGTAGCTTCATCAGCCT